>Ga0325410_1001113_pt1 | contig 29409 bp, 13 predicted proteins | sample PopdelMetagenome_16_FD_206182 | JGI IMG/M metagenome (GOLD analysis project Ga0325410, IMG submission 206182) | Populus deltoides microbial communities from Bellville, Georgia, United States - Xylem-PdIQD-R3 | ecosystem: Host-associated > Plants > Phyllosphere > Stem > Wood/Secondary xylem...
AGGCAATGCTAACCATTTGCCCTGCTCGGAGAAGAACTTGGATCGATGAAAAGTTGAGTTTTAGGGAAAGAAAACTCATTTGAACCATATATCAACCTAGAAAACCCTAAATAGCTCATAAAACATATTCATGGTCTCAAACATCAAAAAAGGGACCTCAAAACCCACTATCAACTAAAAGGTTGGAAGACATTGATGGACTCATGCAAACAATTTAAGTTGATAGACCTTAAAGGCAGGATCCATTGAAGTTGATAGACCTTAAAGGCAGGATCCATTTAAGTTGATCACACGCAAAGATTTTTCAAGTTCGAATGAAGAGAGACAAGGACAGATACCTCGAGTTCCATCACATTAAATCAAGACTAACTTTAAAATTTTGTCAAAGCCAGTGGAAATAAACAAGCAATTCTAGTCCCATCAAAATGCTCGCTTTGAACAACATCCTGATACCAATACCGTTCATAATGTTACAATCAAGTTAATTTTTTAACCAACGACGTGGGAGAAATCAGACAGATCTCCGCAACCATAAATCCTTGCCAGGAGAAAAACACAAACCATACGTGTTTACGCATAATAGCATTAGGCATCGAAATGGCTGCTTAAAGAGCATAGAAAAAGCATACAGAACATCGAAGCAAGCAGCGCAATGAAAACACACAAAAGTCATAAAATGATCCATTCCAATTCTGATGGTAATAGAAATTCTTTGAGCTAGCAAAATAGAGCAAGAGTGGGAATGAAAGAAAGGTATTGAAATACCAAAAATCCAATTCCCAACAAATCTCATCCATGTCCAACAACAAAAAAACAAACAAAAGTTGATAACAGAATCGAGTAGATGAACAAAACTCTTCTCTAAAAACAGAACTATTACTGAGAGACACCAAGCCACTTTGTGAAATTCTCAAACTCTGTGTAATCGCTGTCTGAGATCATTGTCTTGTACCATGCCTTTCCTGCAGCCTTGGCAGCGGCTAGCTCCTCCTGATAGGTTTCATAAGAAAAGACAACTTGTTAATAAACACATTACATTTCAGATATGTCACAAAAAATGCCTTACTATCGCATCCCTGAAACATAAAGATATGGACTTGGAGAGAAAGTAATAACAATAACAAATAAAAGAAATAAAATACAAGACTAAAATAATAAAATAACCTTTGATCTAAAGAATATATAACCAACAACACCACTGCAAAATGAACATAATACAGATATACAAATATTGCAGTCTTACAAGCTATGTCTAATTCTTCTAAAGAAACTCCTACTATACAAAGATAAGACCTTCACATTGACAGCATCCATACAAATTACCAGAGCACGCAACGCAGCATCAAAGTAACCAACTAATCATTTCACAATATACCAACATAAGAAAAAAGGATGTAAGAACAGATACCTTTGAGACAGGCTTCCTCTTCTTGTCGAGCTTCTCCTTCTTAGACTTCACACGCTCTGCCTCGGCCAAAAGAGCCATCCTCCTAGCAGTCTTAGCATATGGGTTCAATTTCAACAACACATTCAAGTTCTTCAATGGGTTCTTCTTCAAAGTAGCCCTCTTAACCTCCTTCTTGATTGGCTTCACAACACTCTGAACCTCATCAGAGTTGATGATCCTAGCCAAATCAGCATTGACCATCTTGGACCTAGGCAGCACATACCCCTTCTTCTTCTCTGAACACTTCTCAAATGACCCATAAATTGAATCAAGCTTCTCAATAGCTGATTTCGTCCAGATCACAAACCTTCCAAGATGACCACCAGGTGCCAACTTCAACAAGTTCAACCTCTCAACGTTAGCAACCTCCACTCCTGGAATATTACGGAAGGCCTTAACCATCTTAGCACCTTCGGTTCCATAAACAATCAGGGGTCCTTTGCGAGATATATACCTCCTGTTCCTCATTTTCCCCTTTCCAGGCCGGATCGCGTGAGAATCCTTAGCTTTCTCAGCATCTGGAAAAGCACCGATCTCCTTGAGCACCTTAATAGCAGTAGATGTCTTTTCAATGCTCTCGGCTGAGTCGGAGATAATCAAAGGCATCTCGGGGACTGACTCCACGCGGTGACCACGTGCCATCACCAGAGAGGGTATAGCAGATGCAGCAATAGCTGAAACGACAGCGTATCTCTTTTGGTTCACATTAATCTTCCTATGCCAGCGGCGCCAGATCTTGGTGGGAGCAAACATGCGTCCACCACGGCACATGTTTCCGTAAGCTCCCTGACCAGCACGGTGAGTTCCACCACCAGGAACACGGGGGATACGAGAAACGGCACGACCAGTACCCCATGATTCGGCTGAGGTCTGGTGACCGGCTTTCTTGGAGACGGCATAAGGCTGGCGGCTATTCTTGGAGATGTTTGAGTGGACGTAGTTGACGATGTCTGGTCGGATCGAGGCCTTCATGACATCGGGGAGAGCCACGGTGGCAGCCGAATCCGTGACCATGTCGTTGAGGCAGGGGAGGGTTTGAACGGAGACCAGGGGGCGTGCGGCGGCGGCCATTTCGTTGTGAGAAGGGGAGAGCAGCGGAGGGGCAGTAGGGTTTAGGTGTGCGAGAGTGCTTGTGATGCGTTTAGAGTTCAATATATAGGGGATTTTTTAGGGTTCAGCTTTTGCTTTTGCGTGTTTGGTTTGTGGAATAAAGGTATTCTAGTGGGCGGATAGGCCTTGTTTGGGTCTTGCTTGTGTAGGATTTACGCGGGTTTTCTGATATAAAGTAATACTTGCATATAGATCCTTGGACAAAATAAATATTTATTTACCAAAAAAATATAATTTGGTAACCGTGAGTAATACAGCTTCCTATATTAAAAATATATGTGTGTGTGTAAATCCTTAGATTTCATTAGTTAGTGTTTTAATCTTTAGATTGATATGATCATTCTTCTCATCCTGTTCCTTCCATCTTTCCTTGCTATTTGCCGTAGATTCCTGAAGTTCTTGATGAATTCCGTGCATGCATCTGTTCGTCAAGTAATTTGCAATGTTCTTCCACAACCCTCATCTTATTGTTCTATATCATTTTATAAGTTTTGAACAACGCCAAAATCTATTAATAATGGCTTTGGATCAACTCTGATACCGCTTGTTAAGGTTCTTCCTTGACAAAATATTGTATAGAAGTTCAGATAAGAGAAATTAGAAGAGAAGAAGAGAGAGATACAAAAATGAATTCATTCATTGATTGCTTGACCTTCATGGTATGCATGCTTGCCTTGTTTATACAAGTTCTTCCATCCACTAACTGGGACTAGTGCTTTATTGATCTAACTAGCTCTAACTAACTACTATTAGTTATATAACCACGTGACTGAATTGATGAACTGCTAGCTCAACCTTCTTCTTGTTTCACTTGGCTGCTACTGCTAGTGAATTCTTTGCTGTATCGTAACACTTTGTGATTTAGGAAGACTCAAAATGGAATATGTTCCACTACCATAGACTCAATATCAGCAAGAAAAAAACAAGAGAGTTGCTCCTAGTTAACACAATAACGACGATCCTTCTTGTAGCGAGTTCAAATCCTTGTGATTACATTATCCCCCTGGCAAAATGTATTCCACAGTATACAGTATTATAATCCAATCTTAAAAGGAGATCAAACAGCCACCAGAGAAATCTCACACGAAAACAAACTGGTTTGTTTGAGGGACAAATCATCCATAGAATTGCACCATCCAATCCTAATGACATCCACATGGACCTTGAAAATCAGTAGAAAATGTTCCACTACCATCATGCACTCCCTTCGCTGTAGCTGCTAAAACCTCTCTTATAAACATATCCAGCTCCCGCTAAGCAAAACGTGGAGCAAATTGGAGCGTAGAGGGGCAAGGTAACAAGAAAATAGGAGAATATCGAGGGGGCGGGGAAAAAAACCACTACCAGGTCAGCAAATTCTAAGTAGTGAAAGTTCAAAATGCTCTATCATTGGTTTGATTATGGGCAGCTGCTCCCACTGTTTTGTAGCGTGTATCATCACACTCTGCCACAACTTCAGGAACTCAAAGAAAAAACCCACCATTTTGAGTGATCAAGTGACCTTCGAAATTCTGTCACTTGTATTATTGCATATGCCTTCAACTACTTGTTATTTTCTTTTCGTATCACCCCTACAATGACTTTCATAGATTTCTGCACGTTGCTGTTTGTCAACGTTGTCACTTGAAAGTATGAGAAAACTCAGCATATATGTTTTTTCAAGATGAAATGGTCACTGAGAATTACATTACTAATAAAACTGCCAATTTATATAAAGACAGTGATGTGTTTCCTTGTAAAAGCAATCCACAGACACTTATTTGGCATTAGGGAATTTGTCACATACGATGTTTAACTCCATGGCGTTAGGAAATTTGTCACATACAATGTTTAACTCCATGGCGTTAGGAAATTTGTCACATAAGATGTTTAACTCCATAGCATGATCATCACATGCTTGCTGCTACGAGTATGATCACACTGAGCTTTTCCAGAATGATACTGCAAAAGAATGTTAGTCCTTACAATTGGCTCAAAATCAGGGCTCTAGCCTCCACGAGTTAATAGCAAGGTTCATCAATAACAGAACCTGCAAATCACCAAAAGGAATTACATATACACAGTGTATTTCGAACTCAAACAGGGGGAAGCACGAAGTATACACACCAAAATCATGTTCATTGACTATACATGTTGGGCAAAATTATGACACCAAATCATAATATCACTCAAGTCTCAGAAAAGCTTTTACTGTCTATAAAACACATCATAGCACTTTAGACCTTAGGGATATGGACAAAATTCTGAATGGTAAAACCCTATCTAACTAAAAACGCATAAACTATTACATTTCACTGACCACTATGCTGGCAGATTGATAATATGCTTGGCTAATTTCGAAGAGCCAAACAAGCTCATCAAACTCACAAGTGAGCTACCATAAACCATTTATGGGTTCGATAATATAGGCCACAAAATCATAACCTTACCATTTTGGGATCAGCTTATATGCAGGGCACCTGTAGTGAACTACCCCTGAACTTGATTGGCTATACCAGATGCAACTTACTGCACTAGATCCAAATCAGAGCCACTTTTGAAAAGTTGAGCAAGAAAACATGCAATTGAAATCTATTTAACAGATCGTCAGATATAATTTGGTAAGCAACAGGTACGACTTAAAAACAGTCCATAAAGTAAAATATTTCTTATTCTCAAGCATGCCTTTTCATCAATCCTTAGTCAAGTCCAGGAACCTAAAATACCGATCATGTCTGATTACTAATAATATCAAAAAGGAATATTATTAATTTATCTGGTCTCTTGATATACTATATCCTGCATCTCAACTATGATTATTAACCACTTTTCAATTATCAATTATCCATGACATGTATAATACTTGAGCATAGACCTCAACTATGATTATTAACCACTTTTCACCACCATAAAAGGCCATGCGATCTTTTCTATTGGACTATGCCAGTAGTTATCTTAACAGCATCACAGAAAAAATGCATCTCAATTCAACAAAACTGATTTGAAAAATTCAGGGTTCGGTCCCCATGTATCAAAACATGGTAGAGGAAAACAGAATAAAACTATTAAAGCATCAATTTGGTCATTATTTGGAAAGCAACCCATGAATGATTCAGAAAAGAAAAGGAGCAAGAAAAAACCAAATCGACACAATACTACAAGGATAGATACAAAACAACATTCACCCACACTAACATGCATAACTTTCTTCACCTGGTGACCCTTTCCACATTCACTCAAAGCAGCTAACTCAACTCACATTCATAACTTAAGTAAAAAAAAAAACAGAGGTTAGCTTGTTAGAGTTACCTACATATTGTTCAGTTCATCAAACATCCAACTAGTACTCATTAGAGTTAGAAGAATAAGTTGCCATTTTCCCATCCAAAAGAATAAAGGAACACATAGCAATTTTACAATTCAGAAAGTCAAAAAAGTAGAACCACTTCCATTCCCTTGAAGCAACTATCAGGAATTGATCCACCAGTAGAGTGCAATATGGTCATCAGTTATATACTCTAACATAGTTTTGGACCACTCCTTCGACTCTGGACCAGCAACAGAAATGGATCGTTGATGATGTATCATAGACAATTGCATATCAGATTATGAATATGAGCATATCATCCCACTCACAAACTTGCATGGATTTGAGACAGAAGTTATGTTCCTTTTCTTTTTTCCCTTTGTTAAGATAAGAATATAAGATGTCCGTAAAAAAGGCACAAGCAAAACAGAGCTCCAGTTATCCAATATGCTGAACAAAAGCTGAGGAAACACCACCAAAATACCCTGTATACAATACAACATAACAATGCAAAGAGAAAAAAAAATTATCCAATAATTCCCAATGTTTAGCAATTATCCAATACTCTTAGCATCATAACACAAACACACCATATCATGGAAAAAATAGTACAACTACACAAAAATTTTCTTTCCTCTAGGTTCTACTCATTTTCCTAATAATTCTCTTGGCTACAAATTGTAACAACAAAATCCAAGAACTACAATGAGAAAAAATAGAAAAGGAAGGAAAGAAAAGGAAGGTGACACAACTTTTAGTCAAAAGTCAATTACAGTTCCAAGCTCCCATATGAACAACAAAATTTACTAACAAAAGCATAAGCATGCTTTCAATTATCTAGTTGACACAGAAAGGTCAAGATCTCTTAAGAATGCAGAGCTAAAAAAACATGTGCAGGCAATAGGAATCTTAAAACATATTCAGAACTGGTGATTAATCACTGTGTGAGCTTCTACATACAAACTTTAAGCAAATTCCTGGATCATAAATTGAGAGATCTTGGTATTTTTTTGTCTATGATAGTGCATCTGTTTGTATAACATTTATTAGCTCCACAAAATTTGAGTTTAAGCCCCATTCTATGGGATCCCATCATTTAAAAGCCTGTGCAAAAGGTTTCTTTTATGATAATTTGCAAAACCAACAATGCCAAACCAACAACATGGAGCCAGCAGCACAAATCCAGGAAAATAATAGAAATCATATTGAGAAGTTTTGAAACATTTTACACCTTGCAGGGAAATAGTTGACACAGCATCCATCCAAACCAAACATAGTTAGCAAAAAGGTTCTGAATATCCATCAGGTTGTACTTGTATCTCTACAACTTATCATTAAAACATGTAGAGGCATGAAGCTCAAACAGAAAATCCCAGTTTCTCCATCTCTTTTTGAAAGTGAAATTTCTCACCTACAGCTTCCTCGTGACCTAAGAATTATCATCCTTCATTTATAATAGTAATTGTGATAATTAATCTCTGATAGCACTGGCCTAAAAAGTTGCATCTTCATACCCTGCGTTAATCCTTCTATGTCAAAATATTAAGTTCTATATCATGTCTTTCAAGAAATAAATCAGTTCTCACCCCCATTGATTATAAGCTCTTTTGCCTACTTGCCAAGCTAGTCTGTCAGCCAATGGAAGTAGAAGGATTCTTCGTACATGTCTGCTGTATGAGATAACTTGTCCCACGTAGTCACAGCTTACATGAATTTAATCTATCCTTCTAATCATCACTCTTCTTTCCAAATCTGATTCTATATATTGATAAATTATTTTCTTTCTTGCAAAACTCACAAAAGTACTTTCTGTGATGAATAATTGAATACCACAGCACCATCAAGTGACATCTTATCAAGAGTTATAATCTTTGAAGCACTTGTGAACACAGTAACCTTTTTGACTTACTGCAACTTGCAAACCATATGTAGTAACGAAATAAATGGTAAAAGAATCATGGGATTTTCACATTAGACAAACAAAATATCATTAAAATTGAATCTTACTTGTACTTTGGAATCTAGGAACATCACATGTAACTCAATAATTTCAATTTGCTCATAAGAGCAACACTTACCTTGATCAGAACAATCTATTATTCTAGACCATCACTCTCTCAATCCTCATCATCAGAGCTTTCCACATCACTACTATAATCACTACTATCATCATCCTGATCCGGAATATCCAGCTCCACGTGCCGAACCTGTATAGTCTCTGGTGGCTTATGCAATCCTTGAGGAACAATAGGTGGCAACTTCTGTTCCACAGCTCTAGGCAATGGAATAGAGTCCAATGACACTGGATCCCCAGGCTTCCATCCAGGTGGCGGCACTGGTAAATCTGTTGGCAAAACCACAGGCATCCCAGGTTTCCACCCTGCCGGAACAGAAATATTAGGAGGAAACAGGCCTGCCAAATTCTCAAGCGAATTAGCTTCGTGTTGTGGCTCAATAATTGCCTCAATTGTCTTTTCCTTAGTTTCAACATCTTTAGGCAACCCAACATCAAGATGAGCAAAATTATACAACTGGGAAGCTCTCATTTGCTCTTCCTGAGGAGCAGGAGGTAGCGCCCCACGCAATGGTGCCTGTCCAGCACCAAATTCCGGCGGAGCAAATGTAGTATAACTAATACGATGCGCATATGACAAAATATCTGATAGCTTCAATTGAGAAGCAACAGTAGTGGTGTTAGTAGCATTTTCTTCTTCTTCATTAGGAGGGATAGGGCGGCGGCGGCGATAATCAGCATAATCATCAACTAAAATATCAAGAACTCTCTCAGCTTCTTTCAATTTATTAGCAAAATTAAGAAGCGCAGAGTCTTTAGATTTGATTTCCTGGGAAATCCTTTGCTTGGAATCTTGGAGATCAAGGATTTCCTGAAGTTCGGCGACGGATTCGAAGAGTTGGGTTTGAAGGGAAGTAAAGAGGGAGATAATTTCTTTGGTAGAAGTAGGAGTGGGTTCGTCTAGTGATTGGGATTGTGACGGAAGAAAAGTTGGGAGAGTTCCGCGATAGGCGGAAAGCCAGTGGGGACGGTTAGGGGAGAGTTCGAAGAGTTTGGTGGCTAAAGAAGCCATTTGGAGGAGGAGAGATTGGGCTCTGGGGAGAGGTGGGAGGAGAGAGAGGAGAGCTGAGGAGGTGGTGGTGGTGGTGGTGGTGGTGGAAGGGTGGTGGTGCTGCGGGGGTTGAGGGTTGGGAAATTTGGGAGGAGGAGGATTTGGGGTTTGGACTGGGAGAGAAGGAGAAGTTGGGTTTGTTAGGCCTAATCTGGCCGGCGATTGTACAATTTGGTGCTGATGCATTTTTGGAGAATAGTTCTTTCCTTTTTTTTTAATGAAAATCTGCAAGAAGAACCCTAATTTGTTTCTACCAGGATTACAAAGGGGGGAATTCGATTCTTTGTTTTCCTGATTTGCTTAAAAGGAGAACGACGGCTTGGTTCCAGCTACTTACGAGTCGTCCGTTTGTAACTGTACTGTAGAGTGTTGGGTGTGTATTGTGTTTTTTAAAATATTTTTTTATTTTAAAATATATTAAAATAATTTATTTTAATTTTTTTTATTTTTATATCATCAATTTAAAATTATAAAATTATTTAAAAAATATTAATTTAATATTTTTTAAAACCAAAAAAAACCTTTAAAAAACACTTAAAAATAATAGCATATGTCTAACACCAAATTAATTGAGCTACTAGTTCAATGCTACCAAAAGCCATGATAGTTTTTTACTAGATTTGCAGGTTCAATGTCGAAGGCAAGATTATAAAATTTTTTAAATTTTTAAAAAAGTATTAGATATTACTAACATTTTTATATTTAAAAAAAAATCCATATATTGATTGATTAGATGTGACATAGTTAATTTGACATATTCAAAAATAACTTTAAACATAATTTAAATATAAAAAAAACTTAAGACAACATTTTTTTTTAATATTAAAGTAGCAATATATTGAATCAACTCGGGTTAACTTATTAAATCAATTACTCAAGTCATAAAACTATGATAACTTATATAAAAAAATTCAAAACAAATTATAAAACTCAATTCTCAATTAATTGATGAAATTATAAAAAAAAATCATAAAAAGCCACCTAAGTTAATATATCAAACTCACATCCCGGATCATGAGATCAGAAGAACTTCATAGAAAGTAGTTTGAAACAAATTATGAAACTTAATTCTAATTAATTAAATGATGAAATTGAAAAAAAATTAAAAAAATATAAATAAAATAGCCCGAGTCAGACCGAGTTAAGTTGTCAAATTCATGACCTGAATCATGAGACTGGAATAACCTCATAGAAAGTAAACAAAAAAAATACCTGAATTAACCTATCAAACCCACAATAAAAGCAAATTGAAACAAATTATGAAATTTAATTTTCAATCAACTCATTATCGAATAATGAAATTAGAAAAAATCTAAACAAAAAAAACATAATAAACGACCCGAGTTTACTGGGGTTAATTTGCAAAATTTTGAGACATAAGACTAAAATAACCTCATAAAAAACAAACCGAAACTAATTATAAAACATAATTCCTAATCAATACAATGTTGAAGAATGAAATTAAAAAAAATATCAATTGGAAAAAAACTTGAGTCAACCAAGTTAACCCGTCAAACTCATGATATGGATCATAAGACTGTGATAACTACATAAAAAGCAAATTACAACAAATCATAAAGTTCAATCTCTAATAAACCAAATGTCCTAAGAGAAATAAAGGTACAGAAAAAAAATATTATTGCAATAAATAGTGTTTGTGAGGAGGTGCACAACAAAAACATTACCTCTTTTAGTATTTGTTAATAACTAGATTATTAGCTCATGTTGTGTTGTGGGTCGGATTAACTTTTTTCAATATAAAAAAATATCCAAGTTCTATTAACATGTTTTTTAATAAAGAAAATATAATCATGAATTCAATATATATTGGACAATATCTTTTTTAAATATTGATATTGTGATATATTGGATGATATTTTTTAAAAAAATATTAAGACAACGACTTATTAGATCTACCTAGGTTAACCTGTTAAATTTATGATCCAGGTAATGAGATCGTGATAATCTCATAGAAAAAAAAATAAAAATTAATTATGACGATAAATTCATAATCAAGCCAATATTGAAAGAAGAAATTGAAAAAAACTATTAAATAAAAAAAATTATGAAAAAACTACCTAAACCAACCTGAGCTAACCCGCCAAACTCACGACTTGATTCATAAGATCGGGATAACCCTACAGAGAATAAAAAAAAAAATTAAGAAATCCAATTTCTAACTAATTTAATGTTGAAGAATAAAATAAAAAAATCAATTAAAAAAAAACCAAAGTCACACCTATCTCAACCTGTTAAACCTGTAATCTGAACTATGAGATTGAGATAACTTCATAAAAAGAAAAAAAAATTACAAATCTTCATTTCCAATAGATCTAATGTTGAAAGTTTAAATCGAGAAAAAAAATTCATGGGACCATGATAACTCTATAAAAAGCAAATTGAGAAACAAATTACAAAACTCAATTTCCAAACAACCTAATGAAATTGAAAAAACAAACTAAATAAAAAAAAAGAAGAAGATTGAGTTGTTGGAAGGTGAAATTGAAAAAAAAACAATTAAAAAAGGATAAAAAATTAATCAAGTCAACCCACAACCCGGATCATTAAATCAAGATAACTCTATAAAAAATAATGAAAAAATCATGAAGTCCAATTAAAAAATATTCAATTAAAAATGGATAAATAAATAAATAAATAAATAAAGTCAACCAAACCTGCGAATTAGGTAATAAGATTGAGATAATCTCATAGAAAACAAATAAAAATAAATTATGAAACTTAATTTTCAATCATCAAATAATGTAGGATGAAATAAAAAAATCAATTAAAAAATCATCCTAAAAAGCAACCCAAATCAACCTTTTATACCTGCGACTTAAATAATAAGATAAAGATTAATTTATAAAAAACAAATAAAAAAATAAGAAGCCCTACTTCCAATAATAATAAAAAAAAAACTCTAAACTCCAACAGTGTTTCACTGTAGGGCTAGACTCTTTGCACCGTAGATTACGATAGTGCAATCACATCTTTGCATTTCATGACAAAAAGCCAAATGGCGTCTCTTCGAAGAGTAAGTTGGTATTTTCTAGGGGATTTATTTATTATTATGAAATTAATTGTAGATAAAATGGTATATCAATTTTTTGCACAATTAAATGACATAAATACCTGTAAAAAGAAAAAAAAAAGTGAAAGGTTAATAGGGGTTATAGTTATTAAACCCGAACCGACCCGATAGGTCAACATAGGGGTTATAGTTATTAAACCCGAACCGACCCGATAGGTCAACCTGGTGGCTGGACCGATTCAGGTAAGGTGAAAGACCGAGAAGAGCAAAAAAGTAGTCAAACCCGGTCGACCCGTGACCCGAGCTACTCGGTAAAGACCAATTTTTGTTTTTTCAAATGTGATTTTTTTCCTAGGCAGAGACCCCTCTTTTTTATATTTTTTAGTTGGTTATTAATCTTTTTCAAAGTTCACTATATAAATACTAGAATAATGTTTTATTTTTTCAATGTGGGATTTGAAACCCTTTAATATATATATTCTATGTTCATAAGAAACAAACTACGGTTTTTCAACGTGGAATAAAAAAACCTTTTTGGTATAAATATTTCAACTTAAAAGGATAACATAGTATCTTTTCAATGTGGGATAAAAAAAACATTTTGAAATAATCTTTTAAACTTCATTTAGTTATAACATGTATACCCTATATTCATATGGATTGTTTCTTAATTTTTTTATATGGAATATTAAAACTTCAAATATTTTTTTTAAATTTTTCTAGGTTGATTCAGGTTGATCCCGGTTGACCCGAGTCAACCCGTGTAACCTGGGACTCGGCCCTTTGGCCAGGTCAATCCCCGGATCGGGTTTAATAACTATGATAAGGGCTTTTGTGTCATTTCATTTTTTAAAAAAAGAATAATAAAAATTACCGCATTTCCCTTAAAGTAAAAAAACTTAAAGAAGGCATCAAAATGTTATTTTGGTCTTTTCATCATGGTTATTTCGTTATAATCTATTTGAATTTGGGGCAAATCAATCTTTTAACAAATAAAAATAAAATAGAAAAAATGGCTAGCACGTGCAACGCATGGATGTTGTCTACTCCCTTCAAGTGACATGTGGAGCGACCAAAAAGACCTAATCATCATGTTGTCCAAAACATCCAATGACAGCGCAACTGATGAGACTACACATATAGTGAAATTCATAGTTGTTTGGTAGAAGTATGATTTTTTTCTCCTCCTCACTCTTTTCTCTCTTCTTTCATTGAAATTTGCATTGAGTCAGCCAAAATCTAGAGTAGTCTTCCTATTTGTTATTTGTTTCAATTGTGTTCCTCCTTTTTTTAATCGGTCTTTATTTGTTTTGGATGTTTTTTCAATTTTATCCCTTTTCATTTCATTTCATTTTGTTTTTATATCAATATAATACTCATTCTTTTGATTGCTATTTTTTCAATCATTTTATTGATTTTTTTTTTATTTTGTCCCTCAATATTTTATTTTATTTTATTTATTTATCTATGTAACAACCCCAAAATTTTCCAGCAATATATTTTGAAAATTCATAATATTTTTTTTTCAAAAAATTTCGACAGGGTTTCCCCTAATTTAGCCTATCCCAAGTTATCGACAAAATCAACATCAGTCCCTAATCAACTATTTCCACAATTCAATGTTCTTATTATACTCCAACATATCTTAATCAACAATATTTCACTTTCTCTAATATATCAACTCAATGAATAATTATTTTGCTAAAATAAAGAAAGAGTTATCTTAACCATGATACACAAACCATAGATTATAGACTTAATATACTTCCTTCAATCATATATAATCTTTTAAGTACTATTTATCACAAATGATATTAACTACATGCTTATATATATATATATATATATCACCATTATAATTAGAAAATATTTACACAATATAGTACAAGTTAAATAAGCTAGTTCATTTAAATTCATAACACATAACATTATAATCTTCAAAATATACAGATAGTAATGTTATTATCAACAATTTACATATCCAAAAGATTTATTGATAATAGAAGTAAACTCTAAAACTACTAGAAGGTGAGGTATTGAGATAAACCTGCATAATAATATAAAAGATAATTATGGTCAATTAGAGCATTTACATTTGCATTAACATATAAATATATACATTAGTTACTCACAACATTTCCATATTTACTATCATCTTCCAAGTACTATTCACAAATCAATAATCCAAAATTCAAACATGTCCACATCATAGAACTTCAGTTCCAAACCAGTACAGTTGTACTACTAGCACTAGTTCCATACCAGGAAAACTGGCCCACCAGCTACCCATTCACAGGGCACCAGTTCTATACCAGGATAACTGGTCCATACCAGAATAACTGGTCTACCAGCTACCTATTCACAGGGCACCAGTACCATACAGGATAGCTGGTTCACAAGTCTTTCATTTTCAAAATAAATTATCATGGAAAAATCTACCAGCATTCCACATAACATTTCATTGATCGAGGGAAAATTTAAATATCTAAAATTTAGAGAAAGAAAAAATATTCAAGATATTAACACCTACCTGGTGTTTGCGTCCTGCTAGCTGAACCTGTCTGTTGAGTGGTTCCTGTAGCCTCGTCCACTCCTACAGGTTCATTTCATTACCAATTAAATTTTATTTCAACAAAATCAACTTGTCATCAATTTAATTATTTCATCAACAACATCACCACAAAACCACTTTACTTATCAAACCAGCAAAACAACTCATTGTTAATTTAATTACTTCATCAACACATCACCACATAATTCATTTAATTTTCAACAACAATATCAACTCAGCACTAACATAATTTCTTCATCATCAATATTACCACATGACTCATTTAATTATCACTCAACAATATTAACTCATCACTAATATAATTTCTTCATCATCAATATCATCATATAACTCATTTAACTATCAAATAACAACATTAACTCATCACTATCATAATTCCTTCATCATCAATATTACCACATAACTCATTTAATTATCACTCAACAATATTAACTCATCACTAATATAATTCTTTCATCATCAATATTATCACATAACTCATTTAACTATCAAACAACAATATTAACTCATCATTAATATAATTCCTTCATCATCAATATTACCACATAACTCAACAATTAATTATTGATCCAACATTTTCATTCATTTTCTTTCTCTAGGCGAAACCTCTCCTCCAAAGAACCTATAATTATTTTTCCTTCAATTTCACAAATTGAAACATTACCCACTATTATTTCATTTATTAAAACATTAATTCATCATAATTTTATAAATTAACCCATTCAACCTCACAACTCATACCATAATTATACACTAATACAATTGAACAAAATCTTAACATACTAAATATATCAATTTAATTGAGAGGAAAAGATTTGTTACCTTTTAATTCAAAGAAATAAGAGATGGAAAGCTTGAAATCACCACACAAATTTCTTTCCTCCTTCCCCCTTATTTTCCTCTTAATGTCTCCCCTCTTTACTAAAAACAATCTTTTGTTCCTTTTTTGAGATTTTCTTTTTCAAACCCTTCCTAATAAACTTTAATCACTTATTATATCTCATTCCTTCTTCTTTTTTTATGAATTTATTTTGGATGAACTTTGATAAATTTCACTCAATTCTTCTCCCTTTCAAGCCCTAACATGACTGGCACACCCCTTTAAATTCCACTCCCCACTTGTTTATATATTTACAAGTTTTCCCCCCTTTTCATTTAAGTCCTTCCTTATTTTGTTTTAAAACCATTTGGCCCAAAAGTTTGACTTATTCAATTTAATCCTTGTCCCATATTCACATTATATATATATATATTGGCCCCCTCCTTTTTTGTAAGTTAAAAATACAGGAATTTACCCGGGAGTTACAATATAATTTCTCTCTTTATTATTTTAATTGCTCTTTTTTATTATTCTTTTAATTTGTTTTTTTTTTCAATTTTATCCCTCAACATTTTATTTCATTAATTTTTTGCACCGATTTTGGTTATCATTCTTTTAATTGCTTTTTTTTTTTATCCTTTTCTTAATTTGTTTTATTTTTCAATTTAGTCCCTCATCATTTTCTTTCATTAATTTTTGTACCATATTTGGTTTTTATTGTTTTGATTGCTATTTGTTTTCTTTTAAAAATTTTATGATTGAGAGTTTTATTTGTGGTTTTTGTTTTGCCTTCTATAAGGTTATCTAAATCTCATAATTCAGATCACTAGTTTTGAAGATTAGCCAGATTTAATTTCGGTTTGTATTTTTTTTAATAGTTGTTCTTTTCAATCTCATTCTTTGACATTAGGTTATTGGACCTTGAACTTTCTTATTTTTCTCACTTTTCTTTTTATGAGGTTATCTCGGATCATAGGTTAGCTAAGTTAACCTTAAACCTAAAGAAGTTGTTCTCCTGGGAAAGGGAATTGATTGGAGAAAACTCAACATCCATCTTAAACAACATTCTCACAAAAGTAATAGTCTTCTACAATAACTTAAGGTGACTCAATCTCTCTTGTTGGAGAGTGTGAAGGAGCTAAAAAAGCTTCAGATCCATTAACCTACCTTCTTTCAACAACAATATTGTGTGAATCCACGCACTAGCAATAGTGATGACACGTGGTACACGCGCCTCCACTATTCCAGCAGTCCTTCAACCTTGATTTCATTAATTCTTGGACACACCAAACACTTTGGAAGGTCGATTCGTAATCTCAAATTATTTTTGGACTAATTGTTATAATTTTGTAAAATTTAGAACAAAATTATCATTTTTATGTATACATTTTAGACTACTTGGACATTATTTGATATAGATTAGTGTGTGCCTTTTATTTTGATAATTTGAGTTGAATTATGATTTTATTTTAGAGTTATGTTGAAGACACAAGGAAACGAAACAAACAAACACCGCACAACTTTTAATCAATGACAAAACATAAATAAAAAATAAATAATAAGATTGTTAGACTAAAAAAGAAACAACACTAGTCCTTTTATGCATTGCACAAACTAGCAACCCAAACATTTAAAAGGAACATACAAACTCAAAAAGGGCTACATGAGAGACAAACAATCAAGGCATCAATCCTAGGTGAATGTAGTTTTGAGAATCCACAAGAAACAAAGAAGAAACAACAACACACACAAAACAAAAAAAAAGGTAAAAAATGGATTGACATGAAAAGGATGGGAAATGACCAAGAGAAACTAAAATTACATTGCAAAAGAACTAAACCATAAAGGAACATAAAACTTATTTATCAATACCCAAGTGAAATCAGATGATGGAGAAGATAAGCAAGGCAACAATCAAGTAAACTATCTAGTCAAGCAACAATTGTGCATCAAATTCTAAAAAATAACTCGCACTCTTCTAATAAATAGGAATTGGCAAATGACATGACAAGTAAGAGAAACTAAAATTTGATTGCAAAAGAATTAAATGTGAAAGGAATATAAAACTCATCTGCCAATATCCTAATGAAATCAAATGAATATCCTAATGAAATCAAATGATGGAGAAGAGAGACGAGACAACAATCAAGTAAACTATCTAATTAAGTAACAACTGTGCATCAAATAAAAAAAATTGCACTCTTCAAATGAATAAGAATTGGCAAAGGACATGGCAAGTAAGAGAAACTAAAATTACATTGCAAAAGAACTAAACCAAAAAGGAACAAAAAAAATCATCTGCTAATATCCTAGTGAAATCAGATGATAGAGAAGAGAGGCGAGACAACAATCAAGTAAATTATCTATTCAAGTAATAATTGTGTATCAAATCCTAAAAAAACAACTTGCACCCTTCCAATGAACAAAAATTAGCAAATGACATGGCAAGTAGAGTGTGAATTTAATACATAATCATTGCAAACCCACTAATCAATCAAGAAAGAAGCCTATTGCATCCAGATAAAAAGCTCAATCTCACACTAAAAGATAATAACTACTATCAGCTCCTAACCATGATTAACCAAATCATCAGAGCCAAAATATTCTAAGAACAAAGACCAATCAAAACCAATATAAAGTTGTAGAGAGTGGGGGATGAGCTAATAAAGATGTAAGAAAGCGAGAAAAGAACTACAAGAGTTTGAAAGGAATGATGAGTTCATTACTTGAGTCTATAGTAAAAGTTTTTTATAGTCCATAGTGTTTATCTAACCTTTTTTTTTTAATTATACTACTCCAAATTATTAATTTTCTAATTTGATATATATATATATATATATATATATATATATATATATATATATATTATCTTGAATGTAGAAGAATTTAGTCTTGACAAGTTGATTTGAAAAATAATAAAGCTTTCACCTATGAATTATGTTTGCTAAAAGAATCATGTATTGTGTTTTTATTTATTCAATATCATAATTATTAAACCCGACCTCATTTGATAGGTTGACTTGATTGACCTTGACTTTAATCCAAGTTAGGTTTTATCTTGAATCAATTTAGAGGTTAATTTAATAAAATTTAATTAATAAGTTCAAATCTATATGAGACTTGTCAAAATGAACTTCTTTTTTAATTTTATTTAAACTAATTTTATTCCATTAAAAATAAAATAAAAATATATTATTTTGGGTTTATCTAGTTGTGGATATCCCTTGGTAAAGACCTTGTTTGTTTTTGCAGTTGGAAAACGTTTTTGCAAAAAATAATTCTTTTTATTTTAAATTAGTTTTTTTATACTTTTTCATTATTTTAATGTTCTAATATTAAAAAATTTAATAAATAAAAAATATTATTTCAATAAATTTATTTTAAAAATATTTTACAAAACAATTTAACAAGGAAAAAACATAAGGGAGTGCCATTTTCAACCATAATGCGCCACGCAAGAGACAACTCAAGGAAAGATCCGTCATTCCATGACCTAACGCCCCTTCTGGAATCCCCAACTCCAGTAGCGTCCCCGTCCAAAAGACCAAAACCAAGCAAAACCGCACACAACTCCCGCGCCCCCCCCCCCCCTCTCTCTCCATAAGCAGTTGCTTACTGCATTGCCTGTGCCATAGCTCCCTCCGCCGCTGGCATCATCATCGCGCTTTTGGTTGCGAGTGTTTATAGTACTGATTTGGATGCAAATAAGAGATGCCACCGAAGCAGCAACCAAAAGCAGATTTAGCAAAGAAGCAGAAGATCGCAGAAGACAAGACCTTCGGGCTCAAAAACAAAAACAAGAGTAAAAATGTACAGAAATATGTACAATCCCTCAAGCAAAATGTACAACCCCAACCTGACTCCTCTAAACTCGCCGCCAAGGTAATTTATAAATTCCAGTCCTTTTTATATTATATATATATATATTTATTTATTTCTATATTTTATCATTTCTTTTATTTGATGAATCGATACTGTGAAATATCCTGTAATTTTGACATTTAATTAGCTGATGTTCTTATGTGTATTTGAATTTTAATTATAAAAATAATTAAAAAAACAGAAAAAGAAAGAGGAAGAGAAAGCTAGAGAGAAGGAGCTAAATGAATTGTTTAAAGTTGCTGTTAGCCAGCCCAAAGTTCCCAATGGTAATTACCCTTTATTCTTCTTTTTTATTGTTTTTTTTTTTTATTATGTTCAAATTTTTGTTCAATGTGATGTGAGTTATACTAATAGCTTAATTGATCAGGTGTTGATCCAAAGTCAATAGTCTGTGAGTTCTTTAAAGTAGGGCAATGCACGAAGGGTTTTAAATGCAAGTTCTCGCACGATTTGAATGTTCAGCGGAAGGGAGAAAAGATTGATATATATAGTGATAAGCGTGACCAAGGTTGTCCAGTTAGAAATATGTTTTATTTTGGTTGTTTTTCTATGATTTCTTTTTTTGTTAGTATTAGGTTTGGTTCTTACATGTATTTGTTTTGTTTTCCTTTTCTTTTTGGGTTTTAAGAAACAATGGAGGATTGGGACCAAGAGACATTGGAGAAGGTTGTGGAGTCGAAGGGAAAAGAGTATCAACAGAATAAACCTACTGACATTGTAAGTTTTCTATCTCAAAAAATGGAAAGTTGTTTTGTTAATGAGTATCCATAAGTCTAGCATCTTTTTCCTTTGTGTAATTTATCCACATCCACAAACTTCATATTTGTTGGTTGAAGTTTTCTTTTCCTTTTATTTTGGTGCATGCTTGATGAGAACCATGTCATCGGCCTATGATACTGAGAAATGCGATTTCAATTTGAGACATCATTGGTAGTTATGAAGTGATAGATGAATTTTTAGAATTTAGAAGTTGCAGAGAAGGGGAGTTGGGGAGTAGATTAAGTGGGTTAAATAGTTATCACTATTTTTTAGATCCATCCTGAGAACTTAGGGACTCTTTCTTCGTGGTGCAGAGGATTCTGACACTTGGAATAAAAAACAAGCACTCTTTCTCCCCCATAGGAAATAAGAAATGAACTGTAGTTGTAAATTTCCAAAAACTTTATTTTTTCTTTATTTCATTCAATCTATTGTATTCTTGCTCCTTACCAAATCTATTGGTGGGAAGCTTTCGAAAAGAAATTGCTGAAGTATCATTACAAGAATGAAGGTGAAATTGAGAATTGTTTCCTAGCTAGTTCAATACGAAGGATCTGGGGATTTGGAAAGGTAATCTTGAGTTTGATTATGAAGTTTAGTGAAAGTTCTTTGTGCCCATGTTGTATTTGATCAAGGGTGGAGAGTAGAGAATAGGAACATGAGTCTCTTAAAAAAGGTAAGTGGGTCAGGAAACTTCTTAATTTTGATATGATATGCACATTAGGTGCAGTTGCACACAGACATAAAAGTGACTAGGTGAAGGATATGTTTGAAAGGATTTTGGTTGGCATCAAGTAAGAATTTCCAAAATATGATACTCCAAATTATGACATTAATTTGGGCCAAGTGAATGAGATAGGATTTATCTTGTCTAGTTGAGCAATTAGGCCAATGTTTTATATGCGACTTACAATGCTTGTGCAGGTTTGCAAGTACTTTCTTGAAGCAGTGGAGAAGAAACAATATGGTTGGTTCTGGGTCTGCCCAAATGGTGGTAAAGATTGCCATTATCGGCATTCTCTTCCTCCAGGGTATGTTTTGAAATCTCAGATGAAGGCTCTATTGGATGAAGAGGCTGAAAAGATCTCCATTGAAGAGGAGATTGAAAATCAGGTGATTATTAATTGGCTAAGTTAGCCATGCTGTACATTTAACACAGGATATTTTTCTTCCAGTGGCATCATGCTTATGTCTTATTATCCACTTGTTTTTTACTAAATACCCATTTTTGGTTTTAGCGTGCCAAAACAACTGCTTCAACCCCTATGACTCCTGAGCTGTTCATGCAATGGAAGAAGAAAAGGATGGAAGAAAGAGATGCTGGTTTAGCTTCTCAGAGGGCAGAGAGAGCTAAGAATGATCGTATGAGGTATCTCCGCACCCCATCTACGTTTGCAGACACATTTGCGGATGATTGTATGTCCTAGCCTACTGGATATTATTTGCTAACTCTTTTATCATTTCCATCCCATTTCAGTGGCCGGGAGCTTTTTCTATCAGATGCCAGTGTGTTTGTGGATGACGACGAGGCATATGAGAAATATCAAAGAGAGGAAGAACCCAATGGTACTGAACAGCAGGTAAACGTTTTCCTTTTTATGTGATTTCATAACGGGTTCAAATAAAGAATGATTAGTGAAGCTTTAGCATGCCCATTAAAATTAGTTGATGCACAAAAAATTAGATTGGGTTGATGGACAGAATTAGATTATATGATACATGGGGATTATTGATACCATACAGAAAAAGTGATGGTTTCTTTGATGTTGATTTTTTCATCAAGCACTTCCTGAAATCTTAGAACTTTATTAGTCCTATGACCTTTTCCATTTCAGACGGTGATGTTTTCGCCTTGTTCAGGTTCAAAGGGTAGCCTAGGTCAAGGATGGCATAATGCTCTATTTTCTTAGTTCTTTGTGCTTGACTAACATGAAATCTGTGCTTTGTATTGACAAGTATGGACATTTTTTTTGATGGTTGTATTGTCATTTCCTATGTCTGCCATTAATTCGAATGAAGAATGTGTCATAATAACATCATGTGTGTTGGTAATTTCTTGAAGGATTAGATTCTTCAATTTAATTGAATTTCTGTGAATCATTCCCAATCATTTGCGTCTTAAAATTCTGCGATCCATAAACTGAATGGATGTTTGCCTGTTAAAGTTATATACCCTGGAATGAGATGTGGTTTGTTCCTGGAACTCAGGTCAAAGATAAATCCACTGCTGATGGACCAAGCACCTCAGCAGCAGCTGTTGGTGATGCTGAAGATCTACGTGATGACGACGATGATGACGAACTGGACATTGATGAGTTAAATGAACTGGAGGCAAGTTTATCAAGAACGTCAATCCAAATTCAGGAGCGCAGTGGTTGTAAATAGTTTTGAGAGGCAGAGTCTGTGGTCCACATGCCTTTTAAAATGTTGACTCCATGATCCTGCTGAGAAGGGATTTGCATGGCCAATGCATCACTGGCAACCATTTCACTAGCTGCCAATGATAATTAATTGAAAGTTACGAGCCTCCCCTAATCTAGGCAGTTGCTTTTTGACATGATGTCTATTATTCTTGATATCAAGAGTGAGTTTAAGATTGTTATAGAGAGAATGTTTTTCAAAGTGTTATTTAAAGCTAAAATAAAAATAAAAGTTTTCAGAAACACAGTTCAATCATAAAAACAAACATCGCCGAAAACTTGCTTTTTAGATTCATTTGCAAGCTCGTGCTTTTTGCCCATGTCATTTGTAGCAATGTTTGGGTAATAGAGGTGCCCCAAATAATAAACTTTGGAAAAGTAATTATGATTGTTATTGGAGGTTCATTTTCATCAATCTCCCCCATTTGGAGTCATGTGATTACCGGAGATGATGATCATGTCGCTGTTTTAACCATTAGAGCAAATGATGATTATGTCGCTGTGTATTAAGTAATAAGCTAAAGAAAGGGTGTGGGGAATTCATACCTAATATATTGTGGATGTCATTATGGATTATAACACAGTGCATTTATTCTATTTATTTTTTTTTTTTTTGTACTTTTACTTTTTTTTAAATTATCTGTCAATTTTACATTTTTAATATTGAGTTGGTTAAAAATTTTACTTTGTAATTATTTTTAAAATATTGTGGATTGCTATAGTATTTTCTCACATTATTTTTCTATTTTATTTTTCAAAATTATATTTGTTGAATTTATTTTTTTTAATATTGAGCTGATTGAGAATTTAGTTTGTAATTTTTTTTAAAAACATTGTTGATTGCTACAGTTCTCCATATGATTTTTTTTTTGTTTTTTTTTATGATTTTCTCCAAAATTATCCTTTTCGATTTTATTTTTTAATATTGAGCTGGTTAAGAATTACAGTTACAATATGTGAGGGAAGCACTATAACTTTCCTTGCAAATTACTGTGGATTGCTACAATATTTTTTCCTACGTAGTTTTTTTTGTTTTTTTTTCTAAAATTGTCTTTGTCAATTTTTTTTTTTTTAATATTAAGCTGGTTAAGAATTATAATTATAAGTAAATACAAGTAAAGGCTAAATCATGTGGGGAAAACACTAACTTTCCTCACAAAACACTATAGATTGATATAGTTTTTCCTAACATGGTTTTTTTCCAGTTTCTTTTGTATTTTTTTTTGTAATATTTTTTTTCCAAAGTTATCTTTGTCGATGTTTTTTTTTAATATTGAGCTGGTTAGAATTTAACTTTGTAATAAAGTTTAATCATATGGGGAAAGCATTGTAGCTTTCCTCACAAAACACTGTAGATTGCTACAGTATCTCTCCTCATAGTTTTTTTTTCTTATGATTTTTTTTAACATTATTTTTGTTAATTTTATTTTTTTAATATTGAGCTGGTTGAGAATTACAATTATATGTCATTATAAAAAAGGCTAAATTATGTGGGGAAGCACTGTATCTTTCATTACAAAACACTATGAATTGCTACAGTATTTCCAACATGGTTTTTTTGTCTCTGTTTTTTTTTATGTTTTTTTTTATTTTTTTAAATTATCTTTATTGATTTTATTTTTTTAATATTGAGCTAATTGAGAATTTAGCTTTGTAATTGTTTTCTTTAAAACAATGTGAATTGCTGCAGTGTTTTTCCACATGATTTTTTTTATGATTTTTTTAAAAATTATCTTTGTCGATTTTTTTTTAATATTGAGTTGGTTAAAATTATAATTATTATAAAACTAAATCATATGGGAAAAACGTTGTTTTTTTCCTCACAAAATAATGTAAATTGCTACAGTATTTTTCTAAATGGTTTTTTTTTTTTATGATTCTTTCTAAAATTATCTTTGTTGATTGTATTGGAGAAAACACTGTAGTTTTCCTCACAAAACATGTCAATTGCTACAACGTTTTTCCTCATAGGTTTTTTTTCTTCCAAAATTATTTTTGTCGATTTTTTTTTAATATTAAGTTGGTAGAGAATTTAGCTTTGTAATTTTTTTTTCTTTTTATTAACAGAAAAGCTAAATCATGTGGCAAAAAAATTATATAACTTTCCTCACAAAACACTGTGAATTGCTACAAATTATTTTGTTTAGTCTCTAAGTTTTTCATCACCAACACAACCTTTTTTTTTCCGTCATGAAATATTGGCTCCATCATACCCTTAGTTTCTATTACTTATCTAGTGCTGGTTCACAATTATAACACTAATAAGTATATTTATTTTATAAACCCGCAACGACGCGTGAGCATGACATCTCTTAAACCGTTAGAGCATATTGCTTATGTTTTATATATTAGTGTAATTGTTGCATTTCTTTTGGCCCTCGTTTGGTATTGCATGTTTTTTAAATTTTAAATGGATAATGGTAAAATTAAATTTTTTTTAATGGTTTTAGATTAAATATTTGTATTAAATAATTTTTTTAAAATAAAATAAAAAAATTATTTTAATATTCAAAAATCTTCTCCATTAAATAATTAGGCAATCTGTATGTCAAAATCTAGATTTGATTGGGGTGTATGATTAGATTTTGTTTCTAGTAATTTTTGTGGTTCCGCGTGCAGTGGCAGCAGATCCTCCTGAGTCCTGACATGATATTCTAGAGCGAATTAAACCTTAATTAATAGAACATAACAAATGGATTCGGTACTGCTTCTTTTCTCTCTCCTTTGAATTTATGTTCCAGTTGAACAGCTCTAGTATTCTGTATGAAACTTGAAATTTATTATATTCTTTAACTAGTTTTGAAGTGTACTTAAGTTTATTTTTTAAATAATTTTTTATATTAAAATATATAGTAATGATATTTTTTTATTTTTTAAAAAATATTTTTGACATTAGCATATCAAAACGATCCAAAACATACAAAATATATTAAATTTTAACAAAAAAATTTAAATTTTTTAAAAATATGATTTGCACCGTGTTCCCAAACAGTTGTAGCGAGAGATAATAAGTTTTAGAATATGAGTTAATGATATTTTGGGATGCAATCTTTTTAATTTTTTATATTTGAGTGCATCAAATTTTATTTTTGTTATTTGAATGTGTGGTTTTTAGTTTTTTTTTTATAATTAAATGCTTATATTAGACTCTGTTAAATTCATACTTATTACACATCATCTTTGATATGTTAGCTAATATAGTTAAATCTCTATAAATTAAAATTTCTGAGATTGATATTATTTAATTGATAAATTAATAATTTATTAAATAATAATAGAAATAATTTATAAAGGTAATGTTTTATTATTTCTTTAAATATTAAAATTAATACATGTATAATTTATTGTGATTATACAAAGACTATCTAATTATCTAATTATGAATTATTATTATTCTATATATTTTCTTAACTAATAAGTTCATGAATGTAATTAGTTTTATTAAATAGAAGTCATGAATTTATCCATTTTTTTAACAAATTAAAATTACACTCCTTGTATACTTAATTAATATATTTTATAAATATTAAGTCAAACAAAAACATCAATAAAAATAATATATAGTATCACAAATAATTAAACTAAACACAATGGCTTTACATCTCAAAGATGTAAAGAAATCAAACTTTAAAGTTGTTGAATAAGGAATAAATTATTCAAAACATAATAAAAAATGATATGGAAGATGAAGTTGAAAAAAATAATTATGTTCTAGAGATTATTTTGTGCGAAGATGAACTCAAAGCAACAATTAGGTTGCATAATTTTATAAAGGTTATTAATTTATCAAGGTTAGGGTTATAATGTATTTTACTTTATTTTCAATAGTGCATGGGTGCTTTTATTTTTTTTTTCTATTTAAGTGTATATATTCTTATTTCTTTTTATTTGAATATATGCATTTTTAAAATTTTATCAATAAGTGTTACTAAGTTTGAAATTTATAAAATATAAACTTTATAATATTATCTGATCAAGTAAACTAAAATTAGAAATTAAAATAAAAAAATAGTTTAATAATTTATTTAAATTGAAATAGCAATAGAGAAAATATAAAAAAGGAGTGTTAACCATAATTTCTGAGGTAAGAAAATAAAAAAAAGTTATAAAACATTAAAAATATAGGGTTTTGATGAAACTTGATATAGATGTGTGTGTTTGTGTGTATGTATTAGTAAATGAGATTAAAGATTTTATTTGGAAATTAGAATATGTATAAAAAAGTTTTGTTGGATAATGAATTTGTGTCTAAAACTATTAATTTTGTAAAATTAATTATTTTCTTTTTATCTCTTACAATTAGTGGTGAATATGGTTTGGTTTATGAGAAAGTAAAAGAAATCAAATAATCTGATTTATTTTTTTATTTGACAAGTTGCATATATATATATATATATATATATATAACAAGAAAAAATAAAAATAAAAACATTCGATTGAAAATAAAGTGAAATAATAATGCATACATAACTAATATTTCAACATGTTGTGTTAATTTAACATGCATATCACCATGTATTTAATAGAATATAACATAAAACACTTGATTACAAAAACATTGAAGCTTGCACATTTGAATAGTAAATCCAAGGTTGTGTTTATTTTTTAAAAAACAATATTTTTTTTCAACCCTGATTTTCTTATTTATTCTAAATAAATCATGAAAAACTAATAAAACTTGTTTATTAAAGAAGAAATTTATAAAATAGAAAACAAGGGTTTGTTTGACTTTAATTAAAAACACTAAAAGTAATGGCTATAAAACATTAGGTGTACCAAACAAAGCTTTTGTATTTATAGTGGACAATAAAAAAAAAAAAAAAACAACTATTTTGGTCCTCTCCAATTTTTTTTTTGAAAAATGGAGAATTAAAAAACAAACGTTTATATTTTCAATTAATAAACCTGGTTTTTTAAAGAAAATCTTTGTTTCTTAGAAAACGTTTTCTAGAAAACTAGAAAAGTTTATACAAGAAAATGTAAAATTGATACACTTAAATTGAAAAAATTAAAAAATTCAGATTCAATTGATAAAAAAAATAAAATTTCAATTGCATCACGAAAATGAAATACTAGAAATGTGCGTGTGTTCGGAAGGATACTTTAGTTTAAAAAATTCCAAATGTTATCCTGTTCCCTAGTTTTTAGTACTTGAGGAGGCTTCTCCTCCAAAGACTCTTAGTTGCCGGTAGAGGTGAGAAAAAAACCAAACCGTGTTAGTTAAGAAATAAATCAAATTGAATAAAAAAAACTAAATCCAATTAAAAAGAACCCATTAGAAAATCCAAAAAAATAATATAATTTTTAGTTTTTAATATAAAATAACTAAATCGAACTAAATCAAACCGAACTAAACCGAAACCAGTCGGTTGGTTTTTGGTTTTTAATTTAAAATAACCGAATCAAACCGAAACTAGTCAGTTAGAACCCGTTTCAGTTCATTTTTTTAATATATTTTATAAAATTTTGGTTTGGTTGTTTTTATAGGTAATAATCGAACCAAACTGAAAATGATCACCCCTGGTTGCTAGCGAATGGGCCATAAGGGCATGCGCCTCTGTACCAACCTATGATGCGGGTAAGGCAAAACGCTTTTTTTTTAAGAATGCATCAAAAGAGACTCCCCACTCAAAATCTTCCCTTTTGTTCATTCAAGATCTTCTTCGTATGGAAGGTAGTTTGCACACTGACCTACTAAGAACTCAAAGTAGTGGAGTCTAAGGTTAGAGGCATATGAACAAGGAAAGTGGGAAAGTGACTTCTTTCTTTTAGGTTAGGCTAGTCAATCTAGGCTTGCTTTAGTTGATTTTGAGTTAATAAAAAATGATAGACAAACTACTTGTAATGGTTGTTTGTGAACTATGAATCATCTAAAGCTATTTCAAGAGTTTGCTGAACTTCTTGTGGATCAATGTCACTCCTTTTCTCTGCATCATTTATTAAAATAGTAACCTTATTATTGCCTATTCTAGCAAAACCGCTCATTTTAGCCATTGTTAACCATTGGTCATTAAGGTGTATTGTCAAAATACCCCGCAACATGAGGCGAGACTATACTACAGAATTTGTTGTGCTTGTCATTTGAGCTAGGAGGTTGTGAGGCTTTCTCTGGGATAAGATGTAGAAATGATTCTTTGATTCTTCCGTATAATAAATTATAAAAGAGAGGCCACTATCGTTATTGAGAATTTGCCGGACGAGAGGGAGAGATGGGTTTATCACATAACTAGCCCCCCTCAAGCTCAATGCCTTACTCAAAAGGCATTGCAACTTCAGCTACTTTAACCAAAAAATAAATTTCACTCATCTTTAGCTAGAATGTGCCCTCACTCTCCTTCTCACACAAGCATGAGTGGTCTAAAATAGAAGCGAGCAACTTAACCTCACAGGGCCACTATAAAAAAAATTAGAAAATACAAATGAAAATACCGATGAAAAAATTATGTTGGTAAATTACAATGACCATTACCGACATTATTTTCCATCCCTGTATCTATTAGTAAACACTAACATAAAAATTCACTCTATATATACAGAGGGAATGATGAAGGGCATTATAATGAGATTCAAAAAGAAAAATCATACGGTGATGTGGTATTTGTACCGACAGAATGACCGACGAAGTTACTAATGAAATAATTTTATCGGTAATGCCATCAGTGATATTTAATTTATGACCTGGCGATCGACCCTCCCCTTCCCTTCCCCTATTTCTCCTTCTTTCTTATGCATTTTTTTCTGCAACAAACAGCTACCCCCTAATCTCAACATAATTCAACCTCTCACAACAAATCCTACCACAACAACACTCAGCTTGTCAGTATCCATGTTCTGATTCAAATTCTAATAAGGATTCTCCACTTTAAGTAAGAAAATGTACCCTTTTTTATTTGAACTCAATTTTAAAATGTTGACTTTTTTTTGCATATTTTTTTTAGTGTGTGTGTGTGTGTGTGT
>Ga0325410_1001115_pt1 | contig 29401 bp, 21 predicted proteins | sample PopdelMetagenome_16_FD_206182 | JGI IMG/M metagenome (GOLD analysis project Ga0325410, IMG submission 206182) | Populus deltoides microbial communities from Bellville, Georgia, United States - Xylem-PdIQD-R3 | ecosystem: Host-associated > Plants > Phyllosphere > Stem > Wood/Secondary xylem...
TAACCACTCTATATGAATTGTTGATTTACATTACTCTACATGGATTGTGCCTTGTTAATGAGTAAGGCCTATTTATCAAATTCTGGAATGATATTGTGATGAACGTCGAGAACCTAACAAAAAAAAAAATTGTCATTGTTTTTTACTATAAAAAGGCAAGTTATTACACTATCCTTCATGTTTTCCTTTGTATTCCCTTTCGTGTCCATCATCATGTTAAAAATATTTTCAAACATATTCTTTTTTTATATGCATAACATCCAAATTATGACAGGGGAGATTAGTCTTCTAATAAGAAAGCTCCTAAAAAATACTTTGCTTTACCCATTTATGGAACACACAAAAACCAAGAAACTTCTACTTATCGGATTGAAAATCAAACACAATGCCCTTATACTACGAGACCACATGATACATGTCTTCACCTGACAGTATTAGAGGTGCAATATCCCTTTCAACTCTACCTACAAAAAAGTCATTTTTGTTCCTTTTGTACTTATGATTGGTTGCCAAGAACCTCTGATGATAATAAAAAAGATGTTTTATTACCATTTGTTAAGGTGAAGACCTTGTTATTTTCCATACAGTATGAACATACTAACTTTTCATGCATGCTCTAACTAGAAACCATCTCATATATAGGAAAATAATTGATAATGCACATCAAAGCTTTTTTCATCTGATTTTTTTTCTGTGAGACATCATACATCTAAGTCTCAAATGACCACAATGATTCAATTCATCAATCAACAATCAAAGAAAAACATCATATTTCTACCCACACTATTAGAACTAAGTATAATTATAGATAAAAACATGAACTTTGGCTTCATACATACCCATGGTGGCAAGTTATAAAATGTGAGTATCACTAGCCAACAAGAATAGGGTGCAACAAATGACCCAAATGGATTAAATTCATTTGTATATAACCCAAGACATACGTTTTATGATTCAGTTGAAAATTGAGGATGCACCCTATTAAATTGCTTCCAAACGTTATGATGACTCTAATATTCAATGCATCTTGTGAATGATGTCATGTCATAGCATTCTTTGAAGATATGAATAGCCTTTGTAGCTTAGCAATGTTTGGGAAGCATCTTATTTTTCTATATGTGATAAGAGTCCTTCCCTTGTCAGTTTTGGGTTTATACCGAGCATGCCCACATGTTTCGCACTTGTTAAAACCTATATTTTCATAGTAGTACAACATGCAAAACTTTGGACACATGTAAATTTTCTGGTACTTAGGTCAAATTGTTCCACCATGAATTTAGAAGCACAAAAGTTCTTTTTTAGCTTATTCTGTTTAGGTAAAATGTTTCTCACCCATTAGACATGTTGTTATCCACTTTTGACCCTAAAAAAAATTAAGAAAATAAAAGGAAAAAAATAGGAAAAGAAATCCAAAATACAAGAGTATATACATGAAGAAAGCTTAGAAGATTGCCCATGTTAATGGTGAATGATCAAAGTAACAAGTGGAAAAGTTGGAGGACCAAAACATATAATTTTGGCAAAATTAGCAACCCAATTTTGATTGAAAAAAGGTCTCATTGGTGAAAATACTTTTATTTGGGGTAAAGAAATATAAATTCGGATAGGTAAGGACTATATGAGAATTTTGGAAGACTTCATTAATTTTATTGAGGACTTAATTGTAAGAGAAATTGATTTTTGAAGTCAATTTAGGCTTTAATTGAAAGAAATTAAAACTGGCGGTCGAATTGCAATTTTAAAGAGTTAATTTGATCAAACAATAGGCTGAATTGCATAAATATTAAAGTTTGATAGGCAATTAGGGACTTCATTGAAGAAATCCAAAACCAAATATCAAACTGAAAAACATGCGTGATTGTAGGAGGGTTGAAATTGACCAAATCAAGGGCCAAATTAAAGAAAATTTAATGTTTGATGGTCAATTAAAGGTCCAAGTGCACAAATTAAAAACCAAGAACCAAGATGAAAATGGAGTTGAACTTTGGGGCTAATGATTGGGTTTGACAGGGGTGAAATTGGATGAAATTAAGAGTCTGTGAGACTATTATAGGTGTAATTATAATCAATTGGAAGAATAAGGACTAAATTGAAAATTTTCAAATCCCAAATTAAAAACCCTAATTTCTAAGGTTTAGCCTAAACAACGTGTCATGCAACCACCGTTAATCTTCTTCTTTTGCAATTTTGGTTGTTGAGTTGGTATTTTTAGGCGAATGAATGTAGTATTTGCGACCACCTCTAGGACTATAAACACCACCATTTAATTGAAAAACACCCTCTCTATAAAGATTAACTACTCTAATTAAACATTTACATCATATTTTCTTTAGAGTACTTAACAACATCTTGTTCCGGATCAGCCATCACTGTATTTTTTGATTTTAGACTGATCGGGTTAGTGGTCTCCGATGATGTTTACATCGGAGTTGCTCCGATGTAGCCCTTAAAGTGCTAGGTTTGCTAGGTTTGTTGATGATATTTATCCTTGATTTGCTAGGTTTGTTCATGACTAAAATGAGTTTAAAAAACCAATTTTGAATCCATATTGTATGAACATGTAGACTGTTTTAAGTTGATAGTTTTTGGATTTGGTATCTCTTGCATGATTTTAATGTTGTTTATTAGTTCTTTTTATTCATATATGCTTGATTATGGTAATGTGGTTTGTTGGAACTAAAGAAGCATGTTTTAGAGGCATAAAAAGCCATTTTCTAGGTTTGGCGACTTGATCTTTATTTCTAGGTTTGCTAGGTAGTGTTCTTTGTGTTTTTGAGAAGAACATTGCCTAGCCCTATGATTTGAAACAATTTTAGTTCAATTCTTTGCACATAACCCTTTAGGCAACTTGATTAGTCAATAATCTAAGGTTTATTTGCAACAATAACATGTTATTTGCTTTAATAATTAGTCAATGTCTTCATGCATCACTAGTCTATTTGTGATAAATAGCTTTAGAATGAACACTTACAGAAATATTAGTTTAGATGGGACAATAACGACTTATCCTATGATTTTCAATCAAGGTTTAAGTTCGTGAAACCATCAGACTTTTTGCTAAGTGCTTGGACTGGTAGTAATTGATATATATATATATCATCCCACCACCTATTAAGCCCTCATATTACCTTCACGAGGGTAATCATCGGGAGAACAAGAGACTCTTTTGAGACTAGATAATGCTTACTTTAATATCTCACATAAAAAGACATAGAACCTTCCTGTAGGATGTATGTTCCACAATTAAACACTATTGCATTAAGGCATGCTCAACACTAAAAGCATATTAAATTGTAGGATTTAGAGTTGATAAAATGGCCACCATTAAAGAGATAACCTTTTTGAATATGGGTTGGATTCTGAATTCTTACAACTATTAGAAGGGGATTGCCTGAAACTAGATGATAGTAAATTGCCACCCATTAAAATATGAGTTGCTCTGAAAATGACTTGAAGAAGCTCATCTCACGTATGAAAAACATCCACAAGTATGGGTTTTTGAAGAAATATAAGAGGATAATGGAAATCACAAAGGTGTCCATGTAGAATTCAGAAATACTTTGGAAGAGTATGGTTTACTGATTGAATTTTCTCAAAATCTATACAAAGTCTACTTCCACCAAAGGCATGACAAAGTGCTAACTAAATTGGTCAAATTGATTAAAGTTCCAAATCTCTATAAGATATCGAAGAAAAGTACTAGTACCCTGAAGTGGAAGATGATTGAAAAGGTACTTGAAAGGAGGAAGAATGACTCTAGATGTGTTGAACAAAAAGACAAAATACTTGCTTTATAAATCTTCGGGGTTGGTGTTATTTACGAACCTCACTGGAATAATCAGTTTATAGACGACTACAACTTTTATTGCATATGAAAACACTCAGATAAATCCCATTATGGCAATACTAGCAGAAACTATCTTGATGCTCAACCATTGTAGAAAGGTAGGTGAGGGATTAATGAGATGTTGTGAACAACTATTGTATATATGGTTGATTAGCCATATAAAAGCCGATATTTAACAACTTCTGGTGGTTTGGTAAAAAACCATTAGAGATGGTTAAATAAGAGGAGTGAAATGACCCAAGCGAGGAAAAATGAAAAATAAAATTATAAGCAATTTCATAAAGATAAGTGAAGTGAAAAGCCCCGTGGATAAGAGCAACATATTGATTGATGAGTTGTGGGAAAAAAACAATGGGTGCCTCTGATTGGAGTGACTGAATAAATCAGCTACACATTCGCTTTGGTTGTAAGGCAACTTGGGGGCATACAACATGTGTCGAGAACAACTAGGTTATCCAAATTCTTTGAGTTATTCAAATACCAACTTGCTTTGGAAGTTGTGGAGAACATCAAGCAAGACTAAAAGCTTCTGATATTGGTTAAAAAAGAATCTGATGGTTTAAGAGATCCAGGCACTAGTGAAAAGTATCCAAAGTGGATAAATATATAATTAGTCAGCATCTCATAACTCTTGGATTTAAAGGCGAGACTTCGTAAGCTGTTGAATCAACAAAAAGAAAGAGGATTAACAATGAGAAAGAGTTGAGAGAACAACTGGAAAAGCACTAAATGATGGTGGGCACTAGTAAAGCCCTTAGGATATCCCTCGAGGAGCAACTCCTCACTAAAGAAAATTGAGAAAGTTTGTAGAGCAACAACTAGAGGAAAAAGACAAGAAAATTATATCATTAAAAAGCAACTAAAAAAGGAAAAGATGGCTATAAACCAAGGCAAAGAAAAGCGAGGAGAATTAGAAACATATTAGATGCAAACTAGTATTAAGCTAGAGGCTTTGAAAACCAATTTCAATGATTGCCAAGAAAGGGTTGATATGTCTTCAAGGACCTAAGCAGAGTTAGAAAGCGGGATTGAGTACTATGAAAGGCTATACAAGAAACATGTGACGCTAGAAAGTGAGTTGGCTGAAGCAAAAACCAAAGGAAAAGTTATCGAGGTTTTCAAAAATGATTTGGATAATATGAGAAATGAGATCAACCTGCTAAAAAAGTTCAACAAAGAAAAGGCCAAGGCAAAACATTTGGAAGAAAAAATAAACTGCTTAAGTGCCATAACTGGATGATTGACACCAACAACAATCAACTAAATAGGAATAGCATGTTACTCTTGGACAAGAAGAGAAACATGGATGAACAGAGTGATCGAGCCTCTATCTATACCAAAAGAATCCACCACAATGCATGGTAGGTTAGAAGGGATGTCCATCGATATCAACAAAGCACGACTAAGACCAATGATTTTCTTAGGGACATAGAAAACAAAGGTTTTGCATTTCTCCCTGTAAATGATGATGATGAGTAAACTAGCTTTCAAATGTAAAAGTTTTCATCAAGTATTAATGAAAAGGGTTTAGACCTAATATTTTGAGCAATATTTCTTTGTGATGAGTATATTCTTATTAAGTATTGACTCAGACTAAATTATCTCAAAAACTATGAAAGGATCAGAACCTTACCCATTTATACAAGAATGATAGCCATATATCAGCTCGGGGTATAACTAATCCGTATCCAACATACATCACCATGCATAATCTTACATCTATATACATTTATGAATTATGGTATGTGCATGAAAGGTACTCAAAATATAAGTCCCTCTGCTATAGTCTACAATACTAAGCTTCATAAAAGAATGAAGAACAAAGAGAGGGCTCACCTTAAAGCCTACTACCAAAAAGAGCTGGAAGACGTTAAAAATAATATGGCTTATATGGCTAGCTTACTCAAGCAACTCCTGCGAGCACAGTCTGAGGAAGGGACATCCAGTCAATAGTCAACCATGTTACCACCACTAACAGCTCTAGTTATCCTCGATTCACAAAACTTGGGAGCAAATCCTGTTACTAGACTACAAGGAACAACGAGCATTCTAATGATTTGCCCGATGATGCCTACTCAAGTGACATCCATAATAGATCTAACAATGGAGGGATTCAATGAGGTTAAATCCTCCAATCATCCCAAATAAGATAAGTGGGTTGCCTGTAAGAAAAGATTGAGGTTTGTTGAGGGATTTGACGTCTTTAACCTGATTAGAGCAACTGAGATATGCTTGGTACCAAATGTAGTTGTGCCCAAGGAGTTTAGGGTGCCAAAATTTATCGAGTATACGAGACTTAAATGACTTAATACACACTTGAGGTTATATGGCAACAAAATAGTAAAAAGCATACATGACGAGAAGTTGTTTATCCATTTCTTTTAAGACAACTTGATTAGTTCTGCATTAAGTTGGTATATGACCTTGGATAACACAAAGGTAAAGAAATGGAGTGATCTTGCTAATGCATTTTTAAAACAATACAACTTCAATATTGACATCGATTCAGATCGGACTAGCTTGATGGTGATGGAGAATAGCAACAAGGAAACCATATGGGAGTGCACTCATATGTGGAAAAAACAAGGCAATGCATGTACAACCACCTTTGTTGGAGAAAGAGATGGTGACTTTATTCGCCAATACTTTCAAGTCCCTATGTTATAAGCATCTGATGGGATAAGAGTTATTGTTATTGCTAAGAGAATAGTACAATGGATAAAAGCTGGTAAATATCAAAACCTATTAGGAAGAAGGGGTTTATTAGAAGAAAAAAAGGATGTTAAGGTGAGTAATGAGGAAGGAGGATATAAGGGTAAAAAGAATTACCAAACCCAAAATTACTAATGTCAAAGCTACCAAACGCCACCTTCTCAAATTTCTAGTATTAACTTTGCTAAGTCTCTTCTGGTAAACCAGCCCACTAACTTGCTAGAAAACCAAGTCGAAAACAACATAAAAAGAGCCTACTAGAAAAACCAACAACTCCAACCTCTACCTATACCCTTGAGAGAAATGTATGCAAAATTGATAAGCATAGGTCATACAACCCATCTTCCATTTCCACCACTAAAGCCTCCCTTCTTAAATTGGTACAGATTAGATCTAACATGTGAGTACCATGCCAGAAACCCTGGCCATAATATTGATAATTGATCAGTATTTAAGAGGAAGCTCTTGCAATTATTCAAAATAAGATGGATAACCTTTGAAGATACCCCTAACATCAATTCCAACCCCCTATCTAATCAAGCTTCCAATAGCGAGGGAGTAAAAGTCGTAGAGTTTGGAAGAAAGAAAAAGAAGGTTTTAAGGGTAACCATATATAGGTTGTATGACATGTTAGTGCAAACTGAGCGTTTGCTAACAAAAAATGAATCAGGTTAAAAAAAGAGTGATAATTTTTGTAGGTTTTACATAGCAAGAGGACATAACATCGATGAATGTGAAGAGTTTCACTAGAAAGTGATACAAATGATGACTTGTGGTCTATTACAAATAGAGAAGGAGGAAAAGGATGATGTCGTATACATGATAAGTTTCCCAGGGAAAAGAATAGAGATGTGTAGGCTTCAACACACCGAGAGCAATCCACTAAAGCTCGTCCTGACAATGCCTGTTGTTACCTATAATGAGAATTATAATATATTACCTTATAATTATAGAAATTCTCCCAAAATTGAGGGTTCTACTCTTGTGTTTTAGATCGAGATTGATGATTAACTTAAAGTGATAGGTGTTTTACACTTGAAAAACTAGAAAGACAACAAAAAGCCAAATACAAAGAGGTTCTAGATGCCATTAAAGATATGGAAATAAACAAACACGTGAGTAAGGAGGAAGCTACTGAATTCCTAAAGCCGATGAAGCATTATGAGTATAATGTGGTAGAGCAATTGAAGAAAATCCCTGCCAGGATATTTCTAATGTCTCTTATCCTGATTTACGAGCCCCACCACAATGCATTACAAATAGTGTTGAACAAGGCATATGTGCCCCAAAATATAGCCCAAAAAACTATGAAGCATTTTATCAAAAGAATCTATGTGACAAATTACCTATACTTCACTAAACACGAGCTCGATGCTGGAGGAACGAGTCATAATAAACATTTATACATCACTTTGAGGTGCAAGGATTGCACCATTGACAAAGTATTGGTGGATACTGGCTCATCATTAAATGTACTCCAAGAGCATATGCTAGATGAAAATGCCAACTAATTCAATGCATATGCTACCAAGCTCCATAACAGCTAGGGCTTATAACGGTTCCCTAAGGCAAGTGGTGGGGACCATTGAAATAGAGTTGTTTATTGGCCCACAAGCATTTTTAGTAATCTTACTAGTGATGGACATCCACTTGTCATATACATGTTATTAGGAAGGCTTTGGATACACGTCACTGACGTCGTGACATCATCCTTGCATTAGTGTTTGAAGTATATTGTGAATGGAACATTGGTGATAGTTAAGGTCGAACAGACCCTAGCAATGATGTAGAATGTAGCAGTTCTTTATATAAAAATGGAAATCTCCATGCTTTTGAAATTATTAATACATAATGGGTGCAAAACAACATGGTATTAAGAAAACTAATAATTTCTAAAGCCGTAAGAATGACAATCTTAGCTCAAGATATGAACATATAGTTGTCATTGTAGTTAAGCCTTTTTTTATTTATCAATGAGAACATGAATTTTTGCAAATTTCACCGTCTCTTTATCTTTGCAAAATACACACTTACACTTAAATACCTTCCTACCTTTAGGAAATCTGAAAACAGATCATCCATAAAATCACTAGCATGTTACACTGAAAATGAATGGCCAAATTTTAATGAGTACACAATTACAATGAAAGGAAATGAATGAGAAAAGGATGATGTAAAAGAATTTGCTAGGTTAGTAAAACAATCAAAGCAAGCTTGGAAACCGGCAAAACAAGAGTTAGAGACAATTAATATCACTAGTGAAATGGAAAACTTGATCTCACTACTACGTAAGTATATCAATGTGTTTGCTTGGTCCTACGTAGATTGCATAGTTAAGATACAAACGTTGTAGTACATAAGGTGTCATTAAATGAAGGAAGGATACCTATAAAGTTAAAACTACAAAGAACTCGTCCAGATATGGTGCTCAAGGTAAAAACCAAGATAGAAAGGCAATGTGATGCTAGTTTTTTAAAGATGGTTAGGAACCTACAATGGGTATCTAGCATAGTAGTAGTTCACAAGAAAGTTAATAAAACTAGAGTATGTGTAGACTACATGGATTTAGATAAAGCAAGCCCGAAACAAGACTTCCCTTTGCCACATATTGATTTCTTGATTGATAATATGACGTGAATCTCAATGCACTTCTTCATGAATGGTTTCTCAAGGTACAACTAGATCAAAATGGCCAACAAATATAAAGAGAAGATAACCTTCATTACTCCATGGGGAACCTTTTGCTATAAGGTGATACCATTTATACTGAAAAACAGTACGACAATTTATCAAAGGATAATGGTAACTCTATTCCATGATATGATGCATAAAAAAAATGAATTATATGTGGATGCCATGATTTCCAAATCTAAAGATGGAGAAGACCATTGTCAAAATCTAAGAAAGTTGTTTGAAAGGTTGAGAAGGTATTAGTTGAAGTTGAACCTTGTAAAATGCTCATTCTGGGTGAAATCTAGAAAGTTGTTAGGATTTATGGTGAGTAGCCATGGTATTAAAGTTGACCCTGATAAAGTAAAAGCAATTTAGGCCATGTCAACTCCTAAAACAGAAACAAAAGGTAAGAGTGTTTTAGGTCGTTTGAATCACATTGCCCGGTTTATATCTCAAATGACAACAACCTGTGAGCTAATCATCTGATTTCTTTGAAAGAAAAATTCTAAGGTACGGAATAAGGAATGTCAAGAAACTTTTGATAAAATCAAACAGTATGTACACAATCCACCTTTGCTGGTGCCTCCCGTGCCTAGTAGATTGTTAATTCTATATATGGCAACAACTAAAAAAGAAATGGAATGTGCACATGAGCAACATGACGAGTCTAGTAGAAAAGAGAGAGCAATTGATTATATGAGTAAAAATTTCATAGATTGTGAGCTTAGATATACAATGGTAGAGAAGTTTTGTCATGCACTTGTATAGGCTACAAAATAGCTTCGACAACACATGTTGTATTACAATACATGGCTGATTTCAAAACTGGATTCTTTCAAATATATCCTTGAAAAGCCTTATTTATCAAGTAGAATAGCAAGATGGTAAGTGTTTTTGGCCGAGTATGACATAATGTACATGACAAGAAAAGTAGTGAAAGGAAGTGTTATCGCTAATCATTTAGCAGATAATGCAATTGAAGATTATAAGCCTTTGAATTTTGATTTTTCTAATGAAAATATTCTGGTAGTAGAAAATTAAAAAGAACCAAACCGGTGGAAAATGTATTTTGACATAGTAGTATATGTATATGGAAACAGGGTAAGAGTAATACCTTGTTTTGATCAAGCTATAGTTTTAGTGCACCAATAATACAGTTGAGTATGAAGTTTGCATTCTCGGATTAGAAGCTTATTAGAATTGAAAAAAAAAACTTGATGTCTATGGGGACTCAATGCTGATAATTTGCTAAGTGATAAGAGAACGGAAAATAAAAAAAAAAGAGAAGTTGAGGTCATATGAAGAATATTTGTCCAAACTAGCAAAAGAATTTAATGAGATAAAATTCACTTATATGGGAAGAGAAAAAAACCAATTTCTTAATGCTTTGGTCACTTTAGCTTCTATGACCAAAATTGATTATGGGAATATAGTGCAACCCATAAGTATTGAAATCATAAATTCTCCGACTCATTATTACTTACTCAAAGGAGAAGTGCATGAGAATCTATGGTATAATGATGATATCAAATAGTTTATCCAACACTAGAAGTATCCACTGGGGGCATTCAATACAGATATGAAAACCATGTGAAAGTTAGCTATGCATTATTACCTCGATGCAGAAGTGTTATATAAGAGGTTATGTGATGGAACATTGTTGAGATGTTTGGATGGGACATAAGCATATAACCACTCCAAAAAGTTCGCGAAGGGATTTATACAACAAATGCTAGTGGACATATGTCGACTGGGAAAATACAAAAGTCAAGGTGTTTCTACATGACCATGGAAAGGGATTGCATAAAATATGTTAGAAAATTCCATAAATGTCAAGTATACAATGATAAGATAAATGTGCCTCCAGCTCCTCTATTCAATTTGGCATCTCCATAGCCATTTGCAATGTGGGGAATCGATGTAATTAGGTCTGTCAATCTAAAAGCTAGCAACGAACAAACGTTTATCCTAGTGGTCATTGACTACTTCACAAAATGAGTGGAAGCTAGTTCACATGCTCATGTAACCTAGAAGGTAGTAAAGAGAATCATTGAATGAGATTTAATCTGTCGGTATGGAGCACCTGATAAGATAGTGACTGATAATGCTTAGAATTTCAATGGAAGAATGATAAAAAAAGCTTTGCATAAAATAGAAAATCAAGCATTTGAATTCATCTCCATACAGATCAAAGATGAACGGTGTTGTAGAAGCTGCCAACAAAAATATCAAGAATATTATGTAAAAGATGATAGTAGTCATGTACAAGGACTGGCATGAAATGCTTCTTTTTTCTCTGCATGCATATCGTATCACAATAAGGATGTCTACAAAAGCTAACCTTATTTCTTGGTTTACGGGATGGAAACAGTCATGCCGTTAAAAGCAAAAATATCATCTTTAAGGGTACTAATGGAAACGAAACTTGAGGAAGCTGATTGGGTCAAGATGAGATATAAGAAATTAAGTCTAATTAGTGAAAAGAGGTTAGCTGCAATCTATCAGTAACAGTTGTATCTACAAAGAATGACTACAAAATATGACAAGAAACTCAGACCTAGGGTATTTAAGGAAGGAGATCTAGTACTGAGGAAGTTCTTACCTTTACCTGGTGAAGATCAGAGTAAGTGAGTACCTAACTACGAAGCCCATATTTAGTGAAGAAAACATTCTCTAAGGGAGATCTATTATTGACAAGAATGGAAGGAGATGACTTGCCTAAACCTGTGAACTCTAACTTTATAAAGAAATACTATGTGTAATGTGTTGTACCCATCTTTTTAAATCAATAAAGTTTGGTTATTCATTTTCATTTTATCTTATGTATTTTGAAAATGATCTCAAAAGGCTCAACAAAAAAAACCTTTTTTAAAAAGTCATTCTTTCTTAAACAAAGGATTTCAAAATTTGACATTAGTTAACAATTTTAAGAAAAATCAATGATTTTTCAAGATTAACAATTCACCAAGGAACTCCCTAGAAGATGGATAAATGCCTAGAAACCTAAATGGATGACCCAACCATCAAAGTTTGTTGTGCAAAAGCTACATGAAACAAAGATGATGAAGTTTTCATGAGTCATGAACTCATAAAACAATTTCGTGTAAATAATTATGGTAATGAGGTCAAAATTTATCAGTCCTGACCAATCTTACTTGAAATAAAGAAATGTCATTTTTGATATTCTTTAGAGATGAATATGTCCTTTGTAGTCCTAATTTAAGCTGAAGTGGAGTTTTTTTTCCTTTGTGAAATAATCCTGGCTAGGATCACACCCCACATTAAAGGAAAGTACTAGAAAATAATGAGAATGAAGGTATTTGTGAATGTCCACTAATGATGAGAAAGTGGTAAAAAAAAAAAGGTTGAATACCTTATGAACAGAATCCATGAGATCTTGATTGAGGCCATAGAATAGGAAAGCCTAACAAGCCAAAAAAAAATAAAAGAGGGGTTTTGCTAAATGAAAAATCTTGAAAAGACACTCGGATATCTAAAAAAAGCAAAAGATTCTCATGCAGCTTCGATGAACAAAGAAAAGGAAAATTATTGAGGAACTTGCAAATAGAATATAAAATGGTATTGATATCTTGATATGAGCTGGTAAAGAGATTTTAGGAAAGAAAAACTGATTAGGTGTTCGATCAAATGTTTAAAGTCAAAAGAAAAACCTAGAAAGATCCCTTGTCTCAACTTCTAAAAACAAAAGTCTTTGATAGCACAGTATATGTTGAAAGAATAGCAAAAGAGGATGACAAGGCATAAATGAGTGAAAGTGATCCTAGACCCATAAAAACCCTTATACACCATTTAAGCTTCTGAACTTTTTTTCTTTGGTAGCCATGAAACTCAATCTTTATTACGTGTCTTGAAAAGTCCATTTTAATCAAGCAAGCGGGAAAGAGTGATAAATAGCGCTCTAAAAAAATAAGGAATCATTTGTGAGAATCGTGATGAAGTGAAAAGGTATTCATCTTTGTCCATGTTGAGAAAATCCAAACGAGGGACTTCAAACAAGTATTTGATTTTTTCTTAACCCAATGCAAAATAGGTCATCTCCTAAACCAATTACCATGATGAAATATCTTTCTTCAAAGACTAATACAAATCATGAGAGTTGCATGAATATTGTTATTTGACATATCATTAAAAAAATCTCAGGTTTTTAAAAAGATAGTAAATCTTGCGAAATTTTTGTTAGGGAAAATACCCTTTAATAAAACCAAAACATGTGTCATGATTATTTGAAAAAAGCACATGAAAAACAACATTGTCATAAGACAAAGAGTTTTAATTCATTCCCAATTAGGAAAACTCTGATAGCGTTCACCACGATCTAAATACTTACAAAAAGAGAAGGTTACAAAGGCAGCTCGACACTCAAGATTTGAAAGAGATTCGCACGGAATTACTCGAGAAAACTGGGAGGGTGAGCTGGCACGAGAGACCACCCCAGAAATTACAACCCTCAACAATAAAAGAAGAGATTATGAAAAAAATGAGGGTCCTATATTTTGAAAGGCATGCATTGCATATAGTTTAACCTCAACTTTGAAATAATATTGGCACAAGATTCACTAATCAAATGGAAAGGTGGTGAAATTAACATGGGTGAATGGAAGTTGAGAAATGGCAAAGACTAAGGTGTGGACAACTAAGGCCATAAGACAAGACACTCATTTTAAGAGTTTACCCTTGAAGGGTATTTTATTTTACAAACATTTTGAAAGGATTTGATGTAGATCCTAATATTTGGAATTTGAAAAGGGTAGGTCGCCTATGAAAATAGGCTAATTTTTAAATTTTAAAATGGACAGGTCACCCGTGAAAATAGATCAATTTCATGGAAGCATGGAGGCTTGCTGAAAGTTTTTTGAAATTTGAGAAGGGGTAGGTCACTTGTAAAAACAGATCAATTTTAGTGAACTATAGAGGCTTACTGAAATTCTTTTTGGAATTTAAAAAATGGTAGGTCACCTGTGAAAATATGCTCATTTTTTAATTTCAAAAGGGGCAGGTTGTTTATGAATATAAACCAATATTTGAATTTTAAAAAGGGAAGGTCACCCATGATAATGAGACTATCAAAAATCAAAGTTTTTGGAATTCCAAGATGGGTGGATCACCCAGCAAGTCCGACATACACTTCTTTACATGCTCATTATACAAAATCTTGATGAGATTTTGCTTTGTTAGCATTGTAAAGGCGTTTGTTGTTGCCTATTTTTTACCCCATAAACAATCAAGAAAATAAAGGAAAAAAATAGATAAAGAAATCCAAAATACAAGAGGATATACAAGAAGAAACCAAGAAGTTACCCAAGTTGGTGGAGTAGAACCAAAGTGACAACTGGAAAAGTGAGAATACCAAAATGTATAAAATTAGCAAAATTAGCAACCCAAATCTAATTAACAAAATGCTTCATTGGTGAAAATATTTTTATTTGGGGTAAAGAAATACAAATTTGGATAGGTAAGGATTTAATTATGTAAATAATTTTATTAAGGAATTAATTGCAAGAAAAATTAATTTTTGAAGTCAATTTAGGCTTTAATTGGAAGAAATTAAAATCTAAGGGTCGAATTGCAATTTCAAAGAGTTAATTTGGTCAATTTAGGGACTTAATTGCATAAATATTGAAGTTTGATGGGTAATTAAGGACTTGATTAAAAAAATTCAAAACTAAAGACCAAATTAAAAACGATATGTGATTGTATGAGTTGAAATTGACCAAATCCAGGGCCAAATTGAAGAAAAATGAAAGTTTGATGGTCAATTAAGGGTCCAAGTGCACAAATTAGAAACCAAGGACCAAGATGAAAGTGGAGTTGAACTTTGGGGCTGATGATTGAGTTTGGCAAGGATGAAATTGCATGAAATTAAGAGTTTGATAGGCAATTACAGGTGCAATTAAAAGCAATTGGAATAACATGGACTAAAGTGAAATTTGTCAAATCCCTAATTAAAAACCCTAATTTCTAAGGTTTAGCCTAGACGATGCGTCGTTCAACCACTGTTTAACTTCTTTTTTGATAGTTTTGGCTGATCGAGTAGGCATTTTCAAGCGAATGAATGTGATGTTTTCGACCACCTCTAGGGTTGTAACCACCACCATTCAATTGAGAAACACCCTCTCTACAAAGATCAGTTACTCTTATTAAATGTTTACATCTCATTTTCTTCAAAGAACTCAACAACATCTTGTCTTCAATCAACCATCAATGTAAATTTTGATTTTAGACTGTGATTAGCAGTTTCAAACTAATAAATATGGAGCTACAGACCTGCAAATTAAGCAAGGATGACTCTAAACAAAAGTTATGCTTCTCCTCAACCAAGATTTGGTGGTTTCCAATGACATTTACATCAGATTTGCTCTGACAAAGCCTCGAAAGTGGGTAACTCAGTCATCAATGGTCATGATACTCATTTTGCAAAACCACTAATTGTTTTGTATGTTCACACTTAAAGCCTTCTCAGTTAGTTCTTATCAAAAGTTGACCACGTTTTTATCAAGATCAAAAGGCTAGAAACAAGCTCCTTGGTCTCCAAGTTTGGAAAACCATTAAAAACTCCAAAAACCAAGTTTGTTGCAAAACCATAATTGTAAAACCAACATAAATACATAGCTCACAACTGTAAAACATACTCTAAAACCCTCTCATTTTGATTAAAAAGCTAAGTTTTGATCAATCTATGTTTGAATCAATGAAAAACCCTAACAAAACCCTATAAATACCTCTTGAAAAATTAGAGCAAAGGGCAGTAAAAAAGGATAAAGAAACTCTAAGTGTGAAGGTTTAAGAGCCTAGTATAAAGATTTCTTAAGTTTTGAAAGGGTAGCATGCTTGTGGAAGCAAGACTTGACAAAGAAAAACAAAGAGGGTAGTGGCTGCTAATTTAAAAATGGAGTCAATTTGGTCTTTATTTAAGTTTACAAAAATGGAGATGGAGTTTGAAATGCTTGGCAAGTAGTTTATGGTTGCTTTTTTTATTACTATGATAGTCTGATTCTATTTTCTAAAGCTCTTTTTGATGTTTTAGATATATTAAAAGTTTTTTATTTAAGTTGTTTCTTCTTGATAAAATAGTGTTGTCTTAGCTTAACTTAAGCAATACATGTTGAAGCAATGATGTTTATCTTGGATTTGCAAGGTATGTTCATGACCAAAATGAGTTTTGAAAATCAATTTTGAATCCATATTGTATGAACATATAGGTTGTTTTTGGATTTGGTATCGCTTACATGATTTTAATGATTTGATGTTGTTTGTTAGTTCTTTTTATTCAAATATGCTTGGTTATGGTAATGTGGTTTGTTGGAACTAAGGAAGCATGTTTTAAACGCATAAAAGGCCATTTTCTAGGTTTGGAGGCTTGATCTTCATTTATGGGTTTGTTAGGCAGTGTTCTTCATGTTATTGGAAATAATATTGCCCTATGATTTGAACCAGTTTTGGTATAATTCTTTGTACAGAACTCTTCAGGCAACTTGATTAGTCAATAATCCAAGGTTTATTTGCATCGATAATATGTTTTCATTAGGTTTTAATCCTAGGGTTTTGGTTTTGAACAAAAACTTATTTATACAAAATCATAGTTTTTTAGTGATAATCGAAGTGCATGAATGTTAGATTATTGATCATTGCATGATTTATAACATGTTTATGTCCTTGGTTTGTCCATTTCTAGTCTGATTTGATCTCCATTTTGCTGGGTACATGTTGAATGTTCATTTTTTTGGGTTTTGATCCATTTTTATAAAGAGTTTTTGAAGGCTTTTTTTTTTTAGTTTAATTCACTTTAGATCCTGGTTTAGGTTTTGGTTTGTTTTTTTGGGTCAAACTAGCAAACAGTTTGGTTTATAGTTGAACAAAAAGTTTCGAGTTAACCCAGTCGGGTAAAAAAAATTAAATATTGTTTTTTTCTTGTTGCACTCAATCCTTACAAAAATTGCATTTTAAAAAGAAGAAAAAAGGTTTTTAGCATTGTTTTAGAATTTTTGGAATTTACAATAAGTTTGTAAAATTCTTTAAAACTTTGGTCAATATTTCAATAACCTTAAAAATTTAAATTCCTGAAAATTAATGGTCAACATTCTAATATAAATGTTGGACCTACAAGTAGATTAGTATTTAAATACCAGGAGTTGACTAGAAGATTTTCAGAATTATTTTGGATATTCACTAATTTTTATTGTGAGTATTTTTCACCATAATATACGAGTTATGGAAAACACTTTTACCTCCTAGGATAAGTGAACCCTGTTACGACACCTACAAAGATTCTTCCTATATGAATTTTACTTGGGCATACGAGCCTATAATAAATTTGAAATGTTAGATTTATTTATGAGCATAAATCTTTGTTCTGAGCTATAGACGGACCACCAATTAGGAACCTATCAACACTTTTAAACCACATCCAGATCACACAATGTAGATTACCTCAGGTAAGGTGTGTTAGGGGTGTTAATATCTTTCCTAGCCATAATGAGTCTCTTACCCTGAAATTTTAGATAAGACTAGTCCACTCGGGTTACCTGGTGACCCTGAACCAACAAAACTAGGTGGCGACTTCTTGACATCTTGCCACGCCACGCGTGCTATGTGAGACAGGACGATTATGTCATAACCAACTTAACTCAATCCATGATCTGATTTAATGGTGAACACTTGTGTAATGACTGGTAATTTATTATGATTTGTACATCTATCATATAATGGTTCATCAGAATTTTTTAAAAGTTCAAAAAACCCAATTTCATTTATATTTGGTTCTTCATCTATACTTGAACATTCACCTATATAACCTTAATTCATTATTATTGCATCAATCACCATACTCCTATAAGAATAATCATTATCATCTACAATTTCATGCATGTTGCTAAAATTATAAGTTGAGCCAATCATCCTTTTTATCATGGTTTTGTAAGGAATATAGGGTTCTCTATGTGAAAACTAACATAAGTACTTTTTCATGAACCTTTTTTTGTAGAAGATGCATCGTAACAATATCTAAATCGAAGAACTTTTTATTTTTACACCTCTTACATGGACATCTAATATAGTCTCCACTAATATTCTTTGAATTAGATAATGTATAATTGATAAAACCTTCAACCTCATTTCAATAATCCATTTTGTGTAACTTTTCGGGCGAAACTCGATACATTTATGAACAATCATTCATTACTTATATAAAACTTATATAGAATATTGATTGCAACATATATATATTAATTAATAATGTGAAGTAAACAAATTATTGGCTCCTAACTAATTAGTTGTCATTAAGTCAATTCAAATTTATTCAACCTATCTTAATAATACATTTTAATCATTACCAATTTTCTCTAAATTTACTGAAATTTTCAACTTAACAATAAAATTGATAAAATATGAAACGTACCCATAAAATAACCTATTATTTCTTTCATTATAACATACATAAGTTAAAAAATCAAAATCAATTTCATCAAATGAGAAACAAATACAATTTTTTAAAATCTCAAACAAACCCTAATATATATCAATCATACATTCTTACTACAAATTTCTCTAGGAAAAAACTATATAACAATCACATAAACAAACTAAATATACTACACAAAATGCAAAATAATTAACATAAAAAATTGGTTACAGTAAAAAAAATGGGTAGGTTTTCTTACTTGATGTGGAGAATCTTTTAAAAAAATTGAACGAGAATAGAAATATTGATAGACTGAATATTAGGGTGGCGAGGTTTGTAATGATAGGAGCTAGATTTGTGATAAAATTAGAGGGGAGGGAGTTGTTTTTTGCATAAAGAAAAAGAGATAGGGGAGAGAGAGAAAGAAGGGTTGAGTTACTGGTTATAACTTTAATATTACTGACAAATTTACTGATGAAAATTAACAACACTAAATGATCATTGGTAATTTCATTGGAAATATTGACATGTTAAATTTGCTGAAGGAATTAACAAGGGAATAATTGACCTTTTTTTATTCTTTGGATTCCACCGATAATTCTCTCAGTATTCACCAACAGAACTTTTTTGGTCAGTTATTACCGATGTGATTTTCTGTTGGTAAATATCATCGTAATTTATTGACGATATTTTTTATGTTTGTATTTGGTAATTTTCTGGTGATGGGTTTCCTTCATCCTTAATTCCCTCACCATGTTTGTCATCTATATAAGTCTCTCTATGGTTTTTATTAAGCACCACGAGCATGGTTTTCTCATTTGACTAACAAGCTACAAGCCATTAATTTTATAGGAAGTAAGGTAGATCATTCACTTTATGTTTATCACCATTGTTCAAACATTACTTATTTCTTGATTGATGTCAATGGCATAATCATAATTGGTGCTCATATACCTTTCATTAATTGTGTAATAAGATTATAGCAAAAAACTTTTGTAGTAAAGATATGAGTGAACTCAATTTCTTTCTAGGCATTGAGGCTATTCAAAGTAATCATGGTCTCTATTTATCTCAACAATGATATATTGTAGATCTTCTTGTTCGTATTAAAATGGACAACACACAGCCTTGTCTTACTCCAATGTCAACCTAATAGCCTTTAACTGGATTTGATAGTATTTTCATTTCATGATCCTTACTTATGTCGAAGCATTGTTAGAGGACTACAATAGTTGTCTTTTACCCAACCTAAACTTAGCTTTACAATCCATAATGTTAGCAAGTATATGAAGAATTCAATGGTGATACACTAGGCGGCTGTCAAACATATATTACAATATTTAAAGAACACAATTCATCGTTGTAACAACCCGTTTTTTTTTCAAGCTCAAAACAACAGTAAATTTTTTTTATATATATACCTAACACACATGGAGCCGGTAATCAGCGAACCTGATCCCTCACATCATCAAAATACAATCCATACAATCAACATTTCATTTAAAAGTGAATCTTACATAAACACGTAATATTATGGTTGCATGATTAGAAGTTCATATTAAAAAATATACATACATAGACATGAGTTTGCATTCCTATCCTACTAATAGCCATTACAAATTTAAACAAAATGATCTAATAAAAGTTATACATTCAATACATTGATTCATACAAAATACATTGTGATTTAGAATGCATCTATATGATTCCTTGCAAAAGTAGGTTCCCGTGTATCGGGTTCCCTATACATCTCATGGATGTGACGTCCCTGCAACAGTACAAAACATTTAAGAGAATGTAATTACTTAATAATAATAATAATGGTAACTAAACGGTCTGGCAGTTAAATGAAGCATTAACATTTATCATTTCTTCATGTACTTGGTATAAACAGCTTGTAGTGCATATAAATGCACCAGTTTTTGCAATCAACCATAATCTTAAACCCAGCTATCCTCTTAAGGCATCATTTGCTGAGGTTAACCGTTCACTCACCCCGGTCATCCTCTTCGGATGCCATTAGCCAAAGCTAATCAATAGTTCATCCCGACCATCCATTCGGATGCCATTAGCCGAAGCTAATCATTCATTTGTCCTGGCCATCCATTCAGATGCCATTAGCCGAAGCTAATCATTCATTGTCCCGACCATCCATTCGGATGCCATTGGCCGAATCTAATCAACCATTTGTCAACATTTAAGCGTTCGACAATCTAATATCGGTTCTAACACAATATGGTAATATTCATGTTAAAGTATTTCATTATTCAACGTATGAAAAAGGAAGGTGCAAGTCACCTACCTGCTCCACCTGTGGGTTGTTCGTGTCTTGACGATGGTCCAATCCCGACCGCACCACCTAAGACATCAATGGTCATAAATCAGTACATTTGTATTTTTGAATCACATTCATCACCACACTTATTTCAAGAGTTCATGTGTTCACATTCAAGTGTTCCACATTTTACACCATCAGACCATGAAATTGTTACTAGCATTTAAGTCATTTCTGCCTAGGAGGCTTATTGTGAAAATCGACAGCGAGAACTGGTTTGCTGCAGGCTGCCCAATTCGGCAGCGAAAACTATTTCGCTGCAGGCAGCCCAATTCGGCAGCGAGAACTGGTTCGCTGCAGGCTACCCAATTCAGCAATGAAAACTGTTTCGCTGCAGGCAGCTAGTTCGGCAGCGAAAACTATTTCGCTACTGGCGCCATAGTTTCGGCAGCGAATCACACTTTCGCTGCAGCCAACTCAACTTCGGCAGTGAATTGCAAGTTCGCTGTAGAACATGCCACTCGGCAGCGAATTGTTAATGCGCTGTAGACAACACAGTTTTGGTAGCGAATCACAATTCGTTGCAAAACACACAATTCGGCAGCGAATGTTAATTCGCTGCAGCCGACACAATTTCGACAGTGAATCATAATTCGCTGCAAAACACACAAGTTGGCAGCGAATCACAATTCGCTGCAAAACACACAATTCGGCAGCAAATGTTAATTCGCTGCAGCCGACACAATTTCGACAGCAAATCACAGTTTCGCTGCACAACACACAACTCGGCAGCGAATGCTAATTCGCTGTAAAAGACTCAGTTTCGGCAGTGAATCAAAGTTTCACTGCACAACACACAACTCGGCAGCGAATGCTAATTCGCTGCAGAAGACTCAGTTTCGGTAGTGAATCAGAGTTTCACTGCATAACATACAATTCGGCAGCGAATACTAATTCACTGCAGAAGACTCCGTTTCGACAACGAATCACAAATTCGCTGCAGACAACTCAGTTTCGGCAGCGAATGCTAATTCACTGCAGCTGACACAGTTTCGGCAACGAATCAGAGTTTCGCTACACAACACATAATTCGCCAACGAATACTAATTCGCTGCAGAAGACTTCATTTCGGCAGTGAATCACAAATTCGCTGCAGACAACTCAGTTTCGGCAACGAATCAGAGTTTCGCTGCACAACACACAACTTGGCAGCGAATACTAATTTGCTGCAAGAGACTCCGTTTCGGCAGCGAATGCTAATTCGCTGCAGCCGACACAGTTTCGGCAACGAATACTAATTTGCTGCAGCCGACACAGTTTCGGCAGCGAATGCCAATTCGCTGGAGCCGACGCAGTTTCAGCAGCAAATCACAATTTCGCTGCACAACACACATTTTGGCATGAACACACATCACACATGCTATAACAACCCCAGCATATACACTGTCACTAAGTTCCAGCAGAACATACACATTGAAACCATCAATTTCAGCACCTAATCCTTCAACAAAATCCCAGCAGAACACACACATTGAAAACCATCAATTACAGCATATAATCTTTCAATAAATCCCAGCAGAACACACACATTGAAAACCATCAATTACAGCATATAATCTTTCAATAAATTCCAGTAGAACACACACATTGAAACCATCAATTTCAGCACATAATCCTTCAACAAATCCCAACAAAACACACACATGCATGCTGGCCAACCCTATAGTTAAAGTCAGCCCTCTACCATGATTTGTTATTTCCATTTTATTCATTTTTCTTTGTTAGATGTTCTGAAATTGGCTTCATTTCATTTCTGTTTCCTTGTTCTCCTAGTTAATTTCAGTTTCCTTCCAGCTAGCTTAGGTCTTAGGTCAATTTCCTTAGGGTTTTCTTCTTCATTTTCGTTTCTGGTCTTAAGGAGAAGAGGAAGGGAGTTTCATGACCCATACCTTTCGAATCTAACTAAGTTTGATGAAGATTTGACACTATTCTTTCTCTTCTCCTGCTAGTTCTCCTCCTTTTTCTTCCTCTCACGTTTTCTACCCTCTTTTTCCTTTCCTCTAGGCAGCTGTCCAATCTTCTCTCAAGGTCTTATCTTTCCCTCACACGTTTACAAAGCACTCTCTACTGGTTTGGTTTAGGTTTCTGTTGTGAAAGAGGAAGGGAAGAACGACATGCAGCTGCTGTTTTGGGAAGAGGATGGATCATCCTCTCTCTCCTCCTTATATTTATACTCCCCATGAAATGAGGTGGGTTGTTTGGGGGTTGGTTTAGATATGTTCTTATCCTTGTTTTGGTCTATCTAAAACCAGTTTTACCCCTCCCTCCCAGCTCCTTAAGTTAATTAATTTTTTAAAAACAAAAACTGCGTCGCTACCGATGCAGAAATCGGCAGCGAAAACTGCGTCGCTGCCGATTAGGAAATCGGCAGCGAAGAGTCATCAATTCATATATATATATATATATTCTCTTGGGTGTTTACAATCGTACTTTATTGATACAAACAACTATTGTTCTTCAACTTCAAACATTTAATGATGTAGATTAAGCATCAAGTCGTGACAATGAATGGTCCATTGGTGTTTACTATGTCTATTTGGCTACAATTTAATTTCATAGAGTTGTAAACAACAATAGATTGTTACTCGCAATATCACAGAAGCAAAATACAAGGTCCTTGCAAATGATGCTACAAAAATTTAATGGATTAAATCTTTGCTAACTAACCTTCATGTTCCCGTTGTTCAATCTCTCATTCTCTGATGTGACAAAATAGGAGCAATTTATTTGTCTAATAATTCATTGTTTCATGCTTGAAAAAAACACATTGAAATTGACTTTCACTGTGTTTTTGATCAAGTCTTATAAGGTTAACTTCTTATCAAATTTGTCTCTACAAAGGACTGTGGAGCAACTGACTTGGGTTAGACAGAAAGAGAGAGAAGAAGGAGAAGAAGATGACGAAAACACAAAGAAAGTATGAGGGAAGAATCTCTAAAAAAAAGGGAATTGGTTCAATATTATTTCTTCATGGCTATGTTGAGACAAAATGCCATATATATATATATATATAGAGTCGTTTCTTCCAAAACATTCTCGTGCTTCCCTTTCATCCCACGTGGCAATAACAGAAACATAAAACGCACAGTATTGACTTATATGGACTTATAATAAAGCATACCGTTTAATCAAACTACTACCCTTAATTTGAATTTTCCCCCGTTCAAACCCAATAATCAGTTTCTTCCTTGCAACAGTTGCCCCTCCTTCAAATGGACCTTGTCCTCAAGGTCAAATTGTGGGAAACGCAGGGCTAGCTCTTCAGCAAATTCCCAAATGGCTTCTGCAGGTGTGAGGCCCGCCCAATGAACGAGGAATTGGGTGGCTGCTCGCTGATTTTTCTTGACCATACACCGTTCCAGTATAGCTTGCGGAAGGAAAAGAGGTTCAGAGGGTAGAACAGGCAATGTGGCGTGCACCTCTCTATTTCCCACCTTCTTCTTTAACAAGGACACATGAAACACATAGTGGATGGATGCAGAGGCGGGTAACTTCAGTTTATAGGCCACGATACCAATTCTTGCTAAAACTTCGTATGAACCGTAGTATTTTGAAGCTAATTTTTGAGATTGTCTGTTGGCTAGTGTTTTCTGTCTGTATGGTTGCAACTTGAGGCAGACTAGATCGCCAATGGTAAATTTTCTTTCGCTTCTGTGTTTGTTTGCCAGTTGAACCTCTATCTAGCTGTCTGATTAGGGATGATAGGCAGTGGAATAGCATAGCTTCACTCCTTGTCTTGAGAATAGCTCCTTCCAGAAAAGACTTAGAAAGACAGCGTCCTTGTCACTAACAATGGTAGCTGGTAACCCAAGCAATTTGTAGACATTGTCAATAAAAACTTTGGCTACAGAACTGGCAGTATAGGGATGGGGAATGGCTATAAAGTGCGCATACTTACTAAACCTGTCCACAACCACAAATATAACTTCTCGCCCTTCAGATTTAGGGAGCCCTTCCACAAAATCCATACTATTATCAAGGAACGGGGCTATAGGTATAGGGAGGGGTTATAGTAACCCGGGGGTGTGTGTGTTTTCAGACTTGTTTTGTTGACAAATGGGGCATTCCCTTGTGTATTGTCTAATATACTTTTGTTGCCCCTTCCAATAAAAACCATTAGCCACCCTTTTTGTCGTAACAATAGTTCCTGAGTGGCCCCCTGCAGCTGAGTCATGATACAAAGAAATGATTTGAGTTTGAAGAGACACATTCTGGCCTACCACGAGCTTACCTTTCCTGCACAGGAGCTAATTAACCCAAGAGTAATGAGGATGAGAGACAGGATGAAGGCTTAATTCTTATATGAGAGTTTGCACACCTTTATCAGTTTTCCAAGATTACTTGATTTCTTCCAGAAGTGTAGTAAAGATGGTAGAAACTGCTAAGGAGTTTGGCGAGCCACATATGCTGTGATGGGCAAGTCACCTTCTATTCCAATAAATATTTTAAGCTAAGATGATCAGTATGGATAATGAAATGCCTTCCCTATAGGTAGTGTCTCCATTTAGTAACCGTAAGTAAAATAGCTAATAGTTCCCTTTCATAGGTGGAAAGTGTTTGTTGTTTAACCCTAAATGATTTGTTAATGAATGCAATCGGGTGGCCTTCTTGCATTAGGACTGCTCTCATTCCTCTACTGCTAGCATCTATTTCGATGATGAATTGTTTAGTCATGTCTAGCAATGCAAGAATTGGAGGTTGAGTCATCATGTTTTTCAATTGGTTGAAAGTTGTGGTGGCCTCTTTGTGATCTTATGAGGATCAGTCGACACCCCTGCTATCGATATAACATGACCCAGATACTCAACTTGGTTGCTGCAAAAAACATACTTGCTAGACTTGGTATACAGCAGGTTAGTCTTGAGGATCTTGAAGACAGTCCTTAAATGGCCTAGGTGTGCTGTCATGGAGTTACTGTAAATAAGAATGTCATAAAAAAATACAAGGATAAACTTCCTCAGCTAACTCTGAAATAATTCATTCATTAGACTTTGAAATGTGGCTGGGGCGTTAGTCAAGCCAAAAGGCATGACCAAGAATTCATAGTGCCCATTATGAGTCTTGAAGGCAGTCTTATAGATATCCTCAGGAGCCATTCTAATTTGGTGGTAACCAGATCAGAGATCAATCTTAGAAAAAATAGAGGCACCCACCAACTCTTCCAGGAGTTCGTCTATTAAGGGAATAGGGAACTTATCTTTGATTGTAAGCTTGTTTAATGCTCTGTAGTCAATGCATAACTTTCATGATCCGTCCTTCTTTTTTACTAAGACTACTAGTGAAGAAAAAGGGTTATAGCTATGTTGAATGGTTCATGAGCCCAGCATTTCTTTAATCATTTGCTCCACCACATCCTTTTGTAGACTAGAGTGTCTATAGGGTCTGAGATTGACTGGATTAGAGCCTTTCTTGAGAGGTATACTATGATCATGGCTGCAAAGAAGAGGCAAGCCTTTAGGTTCCTCAAACAGCTCCTAGTATTCTTCCTGCAGAGTTGCTAAAGCTATATTTTCAGTAATGCAGGGTTGTAACCAAGTGGATGTTGGTTGTTCCTCATGCTCCTAACCATCAATAGAGCGTAGGCTACACAGATTAATCTCAGAAACTAAACTAGTGCTATATAACAAGCTATTAAGTTGCTCCAATCTAATAGTCTCCATTGATACTGGATCATTCCCTTTGATGAAAACCTCCTGGCCTTGCCACCTAAATGCCATCCACATTTCTGCGTAGTTGCAAATGATGTTTTTCAATGTGGCCAACCAGTGAATGCCCAGGATCATATCATAATTTTTTAGGTCCAAGGTAAAGACATCAGTCACAAAATCAACTCCCTGCATAGACCATTGGAAGTTGCTACACACTGAGGTGCAGGTCATGGCTCCACCATCAGCTACCTACATAGTTAGAGCCTTAATTCTTGTAAGTTTACAATGCAACCTGTCTGCCACTTGGTTGCTGATGAAGTTGTGTGTGCTTCCAGAATCGACCAAAATAAACAAAGGCTGTTTTTCTATCCTACCCATGACTCTCAGTGTGTTTAAGCCAATTATTCCTTCTAAAGCATTGAGGGATATATGTGGTTGTAGGTTTCAGGGTCTACTTTGGTTACTCCCTCTTCCTCACTACCTTCCCCATTGTCTTCCACAATACATAAGGAATAGAGTTTCTTGTTCTGGCATCTATGCCCAGGTATAAACTTTTCATCACACAAAAAACAAAGGTCTTTAGCTCTCCTCTCATCTAAGTCCCTGTTTCTAATAGGTCTAGTGGTTTTATTGGTAGTGTTGGGGTTATAGGGTGGGGGGCTTCGAGTGGGGTGGTTTAAAACTGTTATTAGCAAGCCTGGGTGGATTTTTGTTGTAGCTATAAGGGGTGGAAGGTTTGTTTTGGGAGGCAAAAATGGTTGGATGATAAGTTTGTTTGTTAGGATTGGTGCCATAACATCTATGGGTGAGGGTATTGTCCTGCAATCTAGCTAAGGTGTAGGCTTGCTTCAAGGACTTTGGTTCAAACATCTTAATCATATTCTTGACTTCTACATTGAGCCCTCCTATAAAGAATACCAAAGCATTTTTCTAAGAATTTCAGATCGATTCCAGAGGATATCAAAATCCTTGATATAGGTTTCTAAGTCATTTTTCTGTTTTAGTTCAATAAGTTCTTCTAAAGGGTTCTTCCCCCTCCCCCCCCGCACTCTCATCACACCAAAAACAAAGGTCTTTAGCTCTCCTCTCATCTAAGTCCCTGTTTATGATGGGTCGAGTGGTTTTATTGGTAGTGTTGGGGTTATAGGGTGAGGGGCTTCAAGTGGGGTGGTTTAAAACTGTTATTAACAAGCTCGGGTGGATTTTTGTTGTAGCTAGGAAGGGTGGAAGGTTTGTTTTGGCATGCAAAAATGGTTGGATGGTAAGTTTGTTTGTTAGGATTGGTGCCATAACATCTATGGGTGAGGGTATTGTCCTGCAATCTAGCTAAGGTGTAGGCTTGCTTCGAGGACTTTGGTTCAAACATCTTAATCATATTCTTGACTTCTATCTTCTAAAGGGAGGATATCAAAATCCTTGATATAGGTTTCTAAGTCATTTTTTTGTTTTAGTTCAATAAGTTCTTCTAAAGGGTTCTTCCCTCCCCCCCTCTCATCACACCAAAAACAAAGGTCTTTAGCTCTCCTCTCATCTAAGTCCCTGTTTCTGATGGGTCTAGTGGTTTTATTGGTAGTGTTGGGGTTATAGGGTGAGGGGCTTCAAGTGGGGTGGTTTAAAACTATTATTAGCAAGCTCGGGTGGATTTTTGTTGTAGCTAGGAGGGGTGGAAGGTTTGTTTTGGCATGCAAAAATGATTGGATGATAAGTTTGTTTGTTAGGATTGGTGCCATAACATCTATGGGTAAGGGTATTGTCCTGCAATCTAGCTAAGGTGTAGGCTTGCTTCGAGGACTTTGGTTCAAACATCTTAATCATATTCTTGACTTCTATCTTCTAAAGGGAGGATATCAAAATCCTTGATATAGGTTTCTAAGTCATTTTTTTGTTTTAGTTCAATAAGTTCTTCTAAAGGGTTCTTCCCTCCCCCCCTCTCATCACACCAAAAACAAAGGTCTTTAGCTCTCCTCTCATCTAAGTCCCTGTTTCTGATTGGTCTAGTGGTTTTATTGGTAGTGTTGGGGTTATAGGGTGAGGGGCTTCAAGTGGGGTGGTTTAAAACTGTTATTAGCAAGCTCGGGTGGATTTTTGTTGTAGCTAGGAGGGGTGGAAGGTTTGTTTTGGCATGCAAAAATGATTGGATGATAAGTTTGTTTGTTAGGATTGGTGCCATAACATCTATGGGTGAGGGTATTGTCCTGCAATCTAGCTAAGGTGTAGGCTTGCTTCGAGGACTTCGGTTCAAACATCTTAATCATATTCTTGACTTCTATCCCCCCCCCCAAACCTATAGCAAAGAGCCTCTACATACTTTGACCATGACACAGCCTGCCCTCCCAAGCTTCTCATGAAATTTTGATGTCAACTTAGGGCCATGCCATCTAGATAATAGGAAGATAGTTTGAGCTTGTCTTGCTCAACAATTTCTTCAACATCGAAATTAATAAATAGTCCATGTATATTGACTTATAGGAAGCCATATATAGTTGTTCCTTCCAAAACATTCTCGTGCTTCCCTTTTATCCCATGTGGCTATAACAGAAACATAAAACGCATAATATTGACTTATATGGACTTATAATAAAACGCACCGTTTAATCAAACTACTACCCTTAATTTGAATTTCCCCCCTTTCAAACCCAGTAATCAGTTTCTTCCTTGCAACATACTGATATCTAGATACACAAACAAAGTCGTTACTCTCTATTCAATTTAATTTTCTGTGTGATAATCTGAGGATTTGTTCCTAATCTTTTTGATTGAGGGGGCAT
>Ga0325410_1001116_pt1 | contig 29390 bp, 13 predicted proteins | sample PopdelMetagenome_16_FD_206182 | JGI IMG/M metagenome (GOLD analysis project Ga0325410, IMG submission 206182) | Populus deltoides microbial communities from Bellville, Georgia, United States - Xylem-PdIQD-R3 | ecosystem: Host-associated > Plants > Phyllosphere > Stem > Wood/Secondary xylem...
TTATTTATATTTTCTTTATAATTATAAATAAATTTTAGAAGTTTAAAAATTAATTTATCTTGAAAAAGATTGTAATAATTATGAAAGGACGGATCACAATTTTATTTTTTCACTTTCAGCTACTCATCTTTCTTTAATTTATTATTTATAAAAAATAAATATTTTTTTTATCTAGAAATAATGATGTCATCTCTTATTATATATATATATATAAAATATAGAAAATGATGATGCTTAAATTTTACTTTGAATCATTCTTATGTAAAAATATAAGACTCTAAAATGTAATTCAACTAGCTATTTTGTATTATTTTTGTTAATGTAACTATCTTTCATTGTTATTTATATGTAAATTGTGTATTGTATTGGATGAATATGAACTTGTGTAAATGATGCATAAGAAATTGATGGATTAAGTGGCCTAAGGCACTTCGAGAATGGATTGTTGTGATGTGGGAAATTGAAACTTTCATTGATTATTGATTATTATACAAGTATTTTAGATGAAGAAAAAACTATTTAGGGTTTCAGACAAAAAAAACTCTAATAAAATCTCTATAGGAATTAAGAGATATAAATTATCATCGTATGAATTGTAGTGAGATTAATTATATATTAAAAAAAATTACCTTATTTTTCTTTGAGTTCAAGACTTAAAGGGTGGTTAAATTCTAGGTTGCTACAATTTATGTACTAAATATCATATCGCTCTACTTGACGATAATATTTTTATTAGAACAATGATTTAGTAACAGTATCTATAAGATTCTTTTTAGTAGTTACTCACTTTATCTTTACATGTTTTCTTTCTATGATTCTCTAATCAAATAAAATTATCAATGTAAATTTTTGGATCATTGATGAGACCTTGGTTTATTTGCTTGTGCAGTAACTCCATTGTTATCATAGTATAAGACTATTGGATCAACAACGCTAGGAACCACTCTTATTTTAGTGATGAACTTCTTGATCAAAACAACCTCTTTTGTCTCTTCAAACGTAAAGGTTTACTTAATTTTAGTTGTAGAATCTACTTTGATATTTTATTCAGAACTCTTCTAACTTATAACACAATTATTTAGAGTAAAAACATAACTAGATTGGATTTTCTATTTTTAATATTTGATTGAAAACTAGCATCCAAATAACCATGAACTACTAGTTCATCTCCTCAATAAACAAGAGTTCTTCTCAACTACTAAAGAATGTTTTTAACCATCTTTTAGTGACCTTTACCTGGATTAGATTGGTATCTATTCGTTATGCTTAAAACATAAGATACATTTGATCTTGTACATAACATTACATACATTATGAATCCTATATCCAAAGTATGTGGAATCATTTCCTCTCTCAATTTGTGTTTTAAGGAACATATCCTTGGAGAAATGTATCCTATGCGAAATAAGTAAGTATCCTCTTTTGGATTCTTCCATGCTAAACTATTTTAACATGTCTATATATGTGGATTGAGATAATTCAAGCAACTTTTTCGATATATATGTCTATAGATGTTTATTTCCAATATATAAGTTACTCATCTTATATCCTTTATGAAAATTTTTTTGGATAACCAAATCTTTACTAACTAGAGTAAAAAATATTGTTTTCTATTAATAATATTTTGTCTACATTTAATATTAGAAAAACAACTCTACTCCCAATAAACTTTTTATAAATTAAATTAGGCACATAACATACTTATCAATCATATTTTTATATGACTCTTAGATCCGTTAGGTGACAACTCTTTATCTAAACGTATCATATATATTTTTCTAACCCCTCTAATCTTATATGATCACAATTAACTAATCTAAATTATATAAGTTAGTTAAGTAGGACTCAATTTTATAGCATTAAACATATTCAATTTACGGTAACCTTGAGTAGCTCAACAAGTTATCCATGAACAAAATTATGGTTTTATGCATATAAAATAAAAAGAAAACAAATCATGTTCTCAACATGTACTTAATATATAAATGAGGGATTTATTATTTTAATCAAGTCTCATTCCATGGCATAATGATATATCATACATAACAATTATATATAAATTTATGCCTCTGGCATGCTATTCTAATTGGATAATTATAGACATATCTAAACTAATGTTTTCAAGCCATCAAAGGAAATTAGGTGGTCAAAACCTAGGTAGCTACTACAAATTTTTATAAGCCCTTTTCGAGCACAATGATTATAGCTTTTTTTGTTATTCTTTCTTCGTCTTGGATTACAAAATAATTTTCCCTATCTAAATTCCTACATTTCTAAATTACATAAAATTTACATAATTGAATAATAAACCTTGAGTTACATTCGAGGAGAATTAAATGAGAAAAGAATCTTACAACCTCGTAAGGAAAATAGAGAAAAAGCAGAACACACAAATCCTATTTAATATTACAACAATTCAATCATAAAAAACACAATCATATTGGTCTTTAAATATTCATAACCATCCATCATGCATAATAACGTATTAATATGCATTCATAAATATATTAAATACTTCAATTCTAATTATTGACTTTATATAAAATTTTAAAATAATATTTCTAACACGTAAAAATATTAAATAAAATCCAATTTGATAATTTTTCAAACATAATAAATTTTATTTAATACAATTTTTCTTTGAAAAATAATATTTTTAAAATTTAATAAGAAAATTAATAACATTAAATTTTTTATTAACATTCTAAACTATTTTAGGATCTATTAAATAAAACTTCTCAGCTTAAAAACTCTTTTCATTTAGAAAAACCATTTTCCTATTTTTTAATTAAATATTTTAATTAAATCTTAATCCTATCATGATATTACAAAACTCAATAATTTTAAATTAAACATTTTAATTCAATCTTAATCCTATTAGAAAAATTGATTCTATAATTAATTTAATTTAGGTTTCAATTTTAAAATATAAAATTAACATTTTATAAATGGAGGGGCAGAATCACAATTCTATCATATATACCATATTGTAATAAGAAATAAATTGCATGTGTAAATTCATAAATTACACTCTATAAGGTACAATTCTACCCCCAAAAAACTCTAAAGAAGGCTTTAGGGGTAGCATCATAATTATGCCCCATATCTCTTCTTTGTTTTTAGAGCTTTTTTACCTCATAAACTTTATCTTTACTCTAGATTCACTAATCAAATATTAGATTTATTAATAAAATATTTGATGAATATTAAATATAAATAACCCTTTACTAAAAATTAAATATGTTTACATGAATAAAGTCAATATCATGTGTAACCAACCAATTAATAATAGGGCATATACATTAACAACAAGTAGAATCCCCCCCCTTTTTTTCATCAAATTGTCTGCATAGTGATCATTTATCAAAGAACAACTCTGATTATCAAATGATTGAAAAGCTAGGAGCAATTTACTATGATACTTAGTTGACATTCATTAAAAATATCTACTGAGTAGGTAAGTTGTCATTCTTTAAAATAGACAATGTATTGTATTTTATATGTTTGGTTATAAGTGGAAATTTCTTAGATTTGATAAAAATAAATAACTCTCGGATAGGATAGAGTATTAGAATAGAAAAATTCATTAAATAATAAACTCTTTGTTCTAAGTTATCTCTGTTAATGAGTCAATAATTTAAAGTGTGAAATTGAGCACCAAAGACTTCCTAATAGATCTTTTTCAATCTGATATGACTACTGAAATTGTGAGCATCAACATGTGGGTTCCAAATCCAAGTGATAGTATCAAGACTTCAAGTAGTGGGTACTATTTACATAAAAAACAGACATCCATATGTCAATCATACAAGAAAGTTAATTATTCACTATTGTAGATGGAAAGATAAGTTGTTGATCATGAGTTGTATGATCAAACAAGACGTTCATGATCAACTAGAGGCAAGGAAGACAAGACAATGATCAATTAAGAGGAAACAATCTACCATAGGAAAAGAGTCCACATAATCGACCAAGATGAAGTGATTGACCATGAAGGAAAATTCATATGATCGACCAATCCAGGCCTAAATAGAATATGAATTCTTAACGTGTATAACTAGTTAGGATTCATGTATATATATAAAGAAACTATGCTTTATTTATAATATAATTTTTTTTAAGATTCCATATACAAATTCATCATCTTATATGAATTGTTTTTAAAAGATTAGGTTTAAAAGATTACTTAGGAGTTTAATATATTGTATTAATATAAATAGGGCCATACAACTATTATAAAAGATGACCAACCTCACATATACAACTTCATTCAATGTATTTCTCTTACTTTTATTTACAACTTTTCTTTATTAAAGATGGTCAACCCCAAAGATGCAATTTCATCAAATTTATTTTTCTTGCTTTTATTTACAACTTTTCATTATTACTTTATTTATTGCTTTTATTATTTTCCAATACCTTTTATTTTCCTTTCAATTCCCCTTTCTCCTCCTCCTCGTCCTTCTCCTCCTCCTCCTCATTATCATCATCATGCTCTTCTTTTATAAACATTTAACCTTTTCTTCTTTTTAAGGTATGGTATTCCCACACTCCATTTTCTTAGACATGAGGAATTTGATATTACTTCATCACCATAAATTCCTAAAGATCAACCAATGGTAAATGTGACACAAGAAGGATCTTTAATGTCTAACTCACCCTCACAACATAGAACTACATATAAACATAACCTATTATCTCTATACAGCCGATAACATTTCCACCAACCATAAATGGACATGTAGGTGTATCTATGCCTTAAACACTACTATGCACATATCCTTTTTATGAGTTAGATGGAGTTATAAGGTGGTCATAACTAGCTACGATAAGTTCCATATAACCAGTCATGCCTGTTCTTAAAAAAACATCTTTTTATCAGCTTTTAAATATCTTTAATCATGATATGTAAAATATAGAAAACACAACTTACCATAAAAATATTATGGTAGTCTCTAAAACAATGTATGCCAAATCTGATCAATTGAATTAGATCTAGAATCAAACAATGATAAAGTAGGTCTAGAGTTTCACGGGTCTATATGCTTTATAAATTCCATAGCCATTAGCACTCCAGTAAGGGTGTTTGAAGCTACCATAACTTATGTGATAAGACATATACCAACATAGACACCACAACAACAACCCAACCTAGACATGATAGTCTTTAATACACCAATTACCTTACATACATACAAAACAACCACATTCCATTTATATGGCCCCATATCCATGCTATCTTAATACCCTACAAGCTATTTTACAACAAGGGGACCTTTATCCCCTTGCACAAGAATCCCATATTAGCAAGTAAGGGAAAGAATACATAGGATTGAACTATACCTAAGGGAGATGATGTTAGAAATTAGACAAAAACCACATACTATATACAATCATCCACATCCTAAATGGGTTGACATGTTGAACCCCATTCATAGAGGAATAAAGATTACAAATATCAAACACTTTTCTAGGAAAGACAACCAATCTACAAGAGAAAACATTGCTAAATTCACAAACCAATATGATGATGGTGTAGTGAATCCCTTAATGAAGCTAAGTTTATTTGGTTTATAATTGGTCAAAACAACTTTTTGCTGGTTTTTTACATTGCCACCTAGCTCCATTAACAATTAGGAAAAGCTGAAGACCCACTTCCTTGAACACCCCTACAGAATATAACTAGAGGTAACATGAATGACTTAGCTAGGATTATCCAAGACCTAGGGAGACAATTGAGAGTTATGCTCTTCAATTAAGAACATTTAAAACTAAGAGCACTATAACTATAATAGAGTATGATAGTGTTGAAATTATTCTAGAATGGATGTGACATGATTAAAAGATTGATGTCTTATCCCAAGTGCAGGAGTGTCGAAATAATAAATAATATGGCAAGACAGGGGTCGAAACACAGGGAGGTCAACTATATAAATTATAAATAATAAATGAAAAAGAGTTGAAGATAATTTTTGAGATGTGATATTGATGTGAGTATTTATCAAATATAAAAGCAATTGTCAAGGTTATAGGATCCACTAATAGTATTAGAAATAAGTATAGTATAAACGTTTTTTATTAATCAACTGGAAACCACACACAAAGGAGGTTCCAATTAGATGATTTATTCTTAATAGTTCATTATAAATTTTTAACATAATCATATTAATTATCTTATTTTAGTAACACTATACTTTTAAATATTATCAGGAATTCATGATGTTAACTTATGTTAACAATAAATCAAGTTCTTTTCATAGCACATGTGTCGGTTATATCATACAGTAGCGCTATGAAAGTCCCAAGTATTTGTTGTACCAAGGATTGTACAACACAAATCTAGATTAATCATTTAACAAGCAAGGTATTAAGAATTAGTAAGATAAAAAGATAAGACATGTTAATAACAAACTTTCTTGGATATGAACATTGAAGTCTATGTTGAGTTTATATTATACATATTCTAACACCATTAGTGAAACCTTTTCACATTAACATAATAAACTTAGCTAAACATTGTGAAGAAGAGAAAAATAAATAAAATAGATAAGAACATAGTTATGATGAAAAGCATAAACAAGAGATTAATGAAAGCAAAACTTAAACATTACAAAAATACAAAGAAAGAAAGCAAGAATATGATCTTGATCTGAAAACCAAGATGTCTAAATGTATGGCAAATGCCTCTTTTATAGGATAAAATTCAAAACTATTGATTTGATGACTAATTATTGAGTGGGTGACCACCTCTTGACTTGGTGACAATCATTATCTTCTTGTTTGAACATAGTGTCATTGCTAACGTCAGAATTTGAACAGATAGTCATCATGAAAGTTCTAGGAATTTGTCTCAGCTTTCCAACAAAATAAGAATAAGCTCATTTGGACTTCTAGAACTCGAGATATGGGCTGAACACTGAACAGTGTCTGGGCTGCAGGAAAGATTCCAACTTCTCTTTTGTTGCTACAATTTGAACTTGAAAACAACCGTTTTGAATCCTAGACTCTCATGAAAGTTTTAGGCCTATGTCTTAGCTTTCCATCCATATAAACTAGACCTAAATTCAAGTTCTGCAGCTCCAGTTATGATCCAATAACCGAATGGTGTTCTAGTTTGAATTGAACCAGCATCTCTTCTTTAAACTTAGCCCTCTCTTTGCCTTCTCAATTTTAATAATTAAACACATCAATCAATCCTTTGAATTGTGAGATATGCCTGCATTTAAAATGAGCATTTACTAAAGATATCTTATATTATAAGTCTTGTTATTATAAAACATGCTTAAGTTAGAGAATTTAATGATACTTTAAGTGCAATATGATGATATAAACCTTGATAAAAATGCACTTTTAAGTACTAATCAGGATGCATTGAAACATAAAGAAGTAATTTATAGTAACAAAATACTTAGACATCTACATCATAATGGATGATGCGACTTGTTATGGGATGATGTTGGTAAAACAAGTAGAGAATAAGCCATTCAGGTACATATATCTAGCTAGCTATTCAAATAATTTCATGAATGCAAATTCCTTGATTGGTTCAGACTCATATAAGGAGTTTGAAAAGGTCTAACAAAGTTTATATCAGTCACATAAATTAAAAATAAAGACCTTTTAAGATCAAAATATTAAAATGGTCTAGATAGGTTATTAAACCTGGTAGCTAAGAGATAAAGGCTTTTAAAGTGGTTGAAGAAAACAAGGAATACTTTTTTGACATAAAAATGTTGACGAAGTCTTTGATTAATTGATGCATGAGGTAAAAAATAAGCTAATTGAAAATCATTCCATCTATATTGCTACCAAATCAAAGGAAAAAAGTATTACAAGGGGCATAACTCATGGAAATATAACACTAATAATTATGTTTTCTTTAGAAAGCACATTCAAAATGCATTAAAAGCTGGTCACATTCATTGTCTAGATAAAAAGATAAAAGAGTATAACAATCTATTCTCTAAGACAACAAGAGTAGTGGCTATCCCCAAGTTAGAAGAACTCCTTAGTAAGGAAGAATCATAAAAGGTAAGGCCTAATCGATCATGATAAAGATTAGAATTGGTTACAAACCTTAATATTGAGAAAAGTTGTATAGAACATAGTAAAGCAAAATAAGTGATTCCATAAGCCTAGAATATACCTTATAATATGGTATATAAATGCCCTACATGCCATATAATTCGCTGAAAGCCTAAAGACTTGGGGGAGGGGGGTAAGGCTAAGCAAGTAACAACTCAATGGCATGCCAAAATATTTAGGCTTGAAAGAATATTTAAGAATGACTAGCATAAAAACCAGTCACAACAAAAATAATCTAAAATTAATTGATGAGGATGATGATCTTGTTAGCAACTACCAACATCTTTTAGATTTAGAAAAGAAATGAAAATAAGGAAAACTATCCAAAGATTAGTTTAGGAGAATGTAATGTCTAAACACTTTAGTAAGATGAGATGATGCACAACCATATAACTTACTAAATAGAAAAGTTTTAAATGCTTAATAGAGCAATAAAGTGGTCCAAAATAAACAACCTCAAACACCATTCGTGTTGTTAACATAAGGCGACCACGATCAATCCTTGTTAAAATGATTACTTCTAACCCTATAGAAACTAACAACAATGATCAATGATCAATTTATATCAAATAAAAAATCACACAATGATTAAATACATTGACATAAGGAGTTGAAAAGGTCCTTACCCCTATACTATCTCCATCTCAAGAGTTTGCACTTGACCATGACCTGCTAAGGAGAAAAATTACTGAAGAAATCTATAAAATGATAAATAAGGCTATTACAAGGATAGTTAAGAAGTTTGTGAAATGCAACCATCCATGAATTGAAGAAGTAAAGAGTGAACCTAACACCAAGGTAATATCATAGTAAAACAATAACAAGGAAAAATTATCCAATATGTTAGGCTAATACCTATGGAGCTTGAACAAAGGAAACAAACACAACATCATTGGCCTAAGTCTTTGGTATTCCTAAAATAAAAAAACAAAGGTGGCATCATCTGTTTAACAAAGCAAAAAAAAAAAAAAAAAAGAAGAAGATGTTACTATAACAATTACCATAGCAAGAGAAAAACTATTATCTCTTATAAAGAAAACAATAATGGTAAGGACTAAGGATGATAATGATGTATAAATTTCAAAAAAAGCTACACCCATAAGAGGTAAAATAGCTTCAATAGATGCCTTCATCCAAACAGAAAAATACCTCAAAGAAAAGAATGAAAAGATTATAGATACTAATAGCTTATTGGATGATGATTTCTTAGAAGATAGAACTAATATCTTTACTAATGATAATATATAATAGGAAAAGGAAAAAAGTTTCTAAAATATTAGTCTTGATGTAATAATTTGGATGATTAAACTGCAGTTAAGAAAAATACGTTAGAAATTCCTTCTAGTATAGAGAAAACCAACCTTGGAAAAGCCATATCCATGAATATGGTATTCACTTTTCTTTATTCTTTTGAAGCCAAACTTGACCACCTACCTTATTTGGATAATGATTGTGAAAAAATTTATAAAGAAAAAGGTGGAGATCATTAAAGTTGACTAGTCAAAACCTATGGTCAATCAATAGCCAAGTCATATATTTATTAAAAGAATATTGGTTATAAGTCACCATTTGAAACCTTTGCATGTCACAACAAATTCTAATTGTATGCTAGTACAAAATGTTATGGTTGAAAATGGTCATAACAAGGATACCATGATCCCATCTCAAGTGGTGATATCATATTTTATAAAAAGGTATAATTTAGAGTATGGTAGATGGATATAACTTTTAGGTCCAGGATATCTAATGTATTTTTCTTTGTAGTAGAAGTAAAGATAGGTTGCAATGACTTGCTTAGGCAAATTTAGATAAATGATAACATATGTGTGCTATCATCCTTATATCAAGCTTTGATATTTTGGTTACCATATGGATTAACTAAAACAATTAAAAAGAAAATAAGCTATTCATAGTTAATTTGGGAATTATAGATACTTGGCTATATAATGATGACATATGTCATAATCCAAATTTGGACCCTCAATTCCAAAATATGTTCCAAAAATCCAATTTTTTTTTAAAAAAAAGGGATCAAAACAAAATCGAGTTACTTAGGGACCAAAAAACTAAAAAGAAGATGATAAAATTTGTGAGTTATAAATAGATGAGTGGATTATAGAGAAAAGATGTGGTTACCACATGAAAAAACTATTCATCATTTATTCCACCAAAACCTTAACATCCATGGATAAAAAGAAATTGTGTTGAAAAAGAGAGAAAAAAAGAAAAAAAAAAAAGAGAAAAACACTATTCATCATCTCTTCTACCAAAACCCAACTAAAAACCCTAGCCACCATAATTTGTTTTGAGAGAATATAATCTCAAAATATAGAGATATAAACCTTAGAAGAATACTATTCGTCTTTTGCTATCTTTCTCCCATAAAAACCCTAGCCTTGTTTTTCTCTTTCTAAAATCAAAACTCTCCCTTGATTTCTCTCATTTACGACCTCCATTTCTGATGAGACCACCACCATTCTCTTTACCTCAAATCTCTGTACGAAAGCCCGTAATCAATTGAAATGAACAACCTTGCATCATCATCAATAGAGAAGAGAAAGAAAATAACCCAGAAAACTTCTATTTGATTTCTCTCTCCTTCAACCTCTAAAAATACGAGACAACCACTATTCTTCTCCCCTTTATAAGTATTATTAGTACTTAAAAGTGCATTTTTATCAAGGTTTTATATCATCATTTTGCACTTGAAGTATCAATAACTCCTTAACTAAAACATATTTTATAATAACATATCTAATAATATAAATGTTCATCTTAAGTGCAAACCTATCACATAAATGAAAGAATTGATTGATGAGTTGAAGTACTGAAATTGAAAGGACAAATTGATGGCCAAACTTAGAAAAGAGATGTTGGTGTAGTCCAAACTGGAACATTGTTCGGTAATTGGGTCATATCTGAAGCTGTAGATCTCGGATTTAGGTCTACTTTATATGAATGGAAAGGTAAGACATAGGCCTACAACTTTCATGGTGAGCCCAAGATTTAATAAAGCCATTTTCAAGTCCAAATTATAGCAACAATAAAGACGTCCGAATCTGTCCTGCAGCCCAGACATCTATAGAAATAATTTTAATTATTATTTTAAATTTTTGTAAATTTAGAATAATTGTTTTGTAAATTTAGGATTAAAAATATTATTACATAGAAAATGAAAATTTTCTATGAAATTAAATTATGCTAAATTGTTAGAAGAAATTGAATAAAATCATATCCTTTGTGTCATATATGTTATGTATTTGCAGGTTTAAAATTTTTGGGCAGTTTCTCGTATATGTGTTGCCAATGTTTTTTTTTTAAATAGGAATCGTTTAATTTTTTTAACCATTAACTTGTGTAGATTCCTAGAGGAAAGTTTGTTGCACATCGTGAGAATAAGATCACTGGTAGTTCTTCTAGTAGCGATGCTGACTACCATGAGTCATTAGGTACTGACCAAGAACATGCACTTGAGACACATGCATCAACTCACAATGCAGGCTCGTCGAGTGCAATGCTGCAATGTCGAGGATGAATCCCTTCACAACGGGATCCATTTACCTAGAAGTACTAGACCTAGTGAAATGACAACCTTTCAATGTAAGTTTGTTTTGCTTTCACAACGACATGTTTAATAATTTTTGAAAAACTAATATCATTTAACGAATGAAATTTCAGGTTTACAAACATTGAGGCTGTTAGAACAATAACATCGGCCTTTAAATCATCAATGGAAATTTCATTGTTTCAATGGAGCTAGGTTTCCAAACATCCTGAATGGAAACCACAAGTCGATGCATGGTTTTCAAGGTTTAAGGTTAGTATTAACTTAAATATTTTTTTATATTAATTTGGATCGTTTATTGAAATTACTAAAATTTTCCTTTTATAAATATTTACTTCAAAGGAAAATTTTGTTCGTTTTGTATGCGAAGCAAAAAGTAGGATTCATGGTTATCCGAGTTCAGCACTTTATGGTATGTTAGTTTTCAACCATTTTTCTTTCTTAAGTTATTATTTCATTGAATTTGATGAATTTATTTTTTCTTTCTAGCATACATATAACAGCCAGTTGAAAGAGAGATATGGGGACGATCCTTCAACCTATCCAAATCTCGATCCGGATTTGTGGGTGAAGGAAAAATCATCCGGTTGACTCGATAAAAATTGGGTGTACGAATTTTCTAACACTACGATCAAGAACTTGTGGATGACCCATAGTGCTTTGACCTTCGTATGCTCGCAATTGATATGAGCACTCAAACTTTCAAATTCACGACAATGTTAGACCAATAAGTATAGGCTCAGACGACCTATCTTAATGAAAAATGTGAATGACTCACTACTAATTATGAAGAACTTAGTCAATTGGTAATGTTGATGAGATCATTAATGGGTGGTATATGTGCACCCCTAATTGGCCCCGTGATCCCTGCGACAACCAGCCTTCTCCTCTAGCGCAACCTCTATTTTAGATTTATTGTATTTGAACATAAAAATATTTCAATTTGTAATAAATATTTAATTTTTATATTTTAATTTAGTTTATTTAATTATTTTTGTACTTATGTTTAATATATTTTTTAAAAAATATTTTTAAAATATTACTGATGGGGTTATCGATGGAACAACTCCGTCAATATATTTTAGAGGGAGTTGGAAAAGGATTTTTGCAAATGTCATTATTACTTTTAACTCACCAACATAATTAAAAATAGTAATTTGTCGGTGATATGTTATATTTACCGATTGATATACCTACGGATAAGAAAAAACCCGATGGCATTACATATGGTTTTCCTGTCGGTGATATGACAAATAAAATATTTTTTTGGCTCGCTTTGTCCGTTTGTAAATCCATCGGTACATTTATTACCAACAGACTCACTAACAAACTATAAATTATTGAGAAGAGTTTTTCTGACAGACTATTTCTTTCCGCGAGCCTATTGGTAATATACATATCGATGAAATATGAGTGTAAATACCGATAGAAATTTTCATCAGTAAAACTGTTAAATCTGGTAATGTTAAGCGAGAAAGATAATTATTCATCATGATTACCCCTATAAACTATAGTTATAACTTAACTCTTCATGTGGTGATTTCATGTTACCCACTACCAAAAAATTGACAAATACAAACAAAAACACCGATGGAAAGATTCCTTCAGTATATTGCGTTGACCTTTATTGACAGAATTTTTAATCCATGTATCCATCGGTAAACACCGACAGAAAATTTTCTCGGTATATATCGAGGGAATGACAGGGGGTATTACAGTGGGATTCCAAAAGGTAAATTGCACGGTGATGTGGTATTTTTATCGGCAGAATGACCGACAGTTACTTATGGAATAATATGTTGGTATTATCATCGGTGATATTTAATTTATGACCTAGAAATCGACCCTTCCCTCCCCTCCTCCATTGATCCTTTTTCCTTATTCATTTTTTCTGCAACAAACAACCACCCCCTCCCCCCAATCTCAACACAATTCAACCTCCCACAACAAATTCAGCCTCCACAACACTCAGTTTATCAACATCCATGTTCTGATTCAAATTTTCTCGAGGATTCTCCACTTTAAGTAAGCAAATCTACCATTTTTTTATTTGAACTCAATTTTAAAATCTTAATTTTTTTTATTTTTTGTAATATATGTATTTTGTTTGCGAGTTTACTTGTTTTATAGTTTTTTCTCAGACAAATTTGCTGTATAGATTTATGATTTGTACATGTTAGAGTTTGTTTTAGATTTTTTAAAATTGTATTTGTTTGTAAATTGATGAAACTTATGTAAAATTTTGACTCAGGTGTTTTGTGATGAAATAAATAATGGCTTATTAAATAGGTCTGTTTTATATTTTGTCAATTTTATTGCCTAGTTTAAATTTTTGGTAAATGTTTAGAATTTTAAATTTATGTAGATAATTGATAATGAATTAAGAGATTTATTAAAATAGATTGAATAAGTTTGAGCTAAATCAATAGTTTTGCAAATTATTTAGTTAACGTAGTTAATTAATACATGTTGTCATCATTATTTTATATATGTTTGATACAAGTAATGGATGATCATTCATGGATGTATATAGATTCAACCTAAGATTGCGGAGGATAGATTATTGTAATGAATATCAGGGTTTTATTAATTTTACACTATCTAATCTAAGAAATATTAATGGAGGGGGTTTTAGATGTTCATGCAAGAGGTGTAAAAACAAAAAGTTTCTCGATCTAGATATTGTAACGATATATCTTCTACAAAAGGGTTCATGGAGAAATACATGTGATGGTATATACACGGAAAACCATATGTTCTTCATGATACCATGGTAGAAAGGATGATTGGGTCAACTTCTAGTTCTAACAACGTGCATGGAGTTGTAGATGACAACAGTAATCAGTATAGAAATATGGTTTTGGATATGATGAGAATTAATGTCATGATAGTTAATGTTCAATATGAAGAACCTAAAGCAAACGTGACCATGTTTTTTGATCTTTTAAAGCATTCTGACGAACCATTATGAGATGATTGCACAAATCACAATAAATTATATCGGTTGTTGCACATGTGTTCACCATCAAGTCATATCATGGGTTGAGTGAGGCTGGTTATGACATAATGGTTGAATAGGCTAGAAGCATTTTATCTGAAAGGAATAGACTAAAAGAGAACTTATATGCTGCTAAGTCTATGATGAAACCCTTTAATCTTGGATTCCATAAAATTGACATGTATCCAAACTTCTGCATGTTGTACTACATTGAAAATACCATTCATATGATGTGGTAGATGGAATGATGGTGCACCCTTCTAATGGAGAAGCCTAAAAACATTTTAACTATGGATCCTCAGTTTTTAGTGGAGACAAGGAATGTGCGTCTTGGGTTACGTACAAACAGATTCAATCCATTTGCGTCATATGCTGCTCATTGTTATTGGCCGTGATACTCATAGAATATGTTTGTCGGTATATTCCAAAGATCATGAAAATTGTGCCCCTTTGACTTGACACTATTCACGATGTTCATTACATACAAGTATACTAATAAAATGTGTCCGTCGATATATTCCAGAGACCATGGAAACTGTGCCCCTTCGACTTGACACTATTCACGGTGTTCATTACATACAAGTATACTAATAAAATGTGTCCGTCGATATATTCCAGAGACCATGGAAACTGTGCCCCTTCACCCTGGTACTGTTCATGGAGTTTATTACATATGAGTATACTGACAGAATATGTTTGTCAATATACTTCAGAGACCACATAAACTGTTCACTTCTCAATGCGGTGATAATTAATAATATTTTGATTGCTCACTTTTTTTAAAGCCTTTTGTAATACTTGGAGGGGCTTTCTAAAAATTTTCACACAAGTTGAAAATTTTCACATCAGACAAAATCACTAATGAAAATATTAAAAATGCTAATATTTAATTTTTCATTTGTGATTCTATTAGTAAAAAAACACCCAAATACCAAGACCATTAAATTTCAATTTGACTTTACAAACAAAATAACCGATGAAAATATAAAAAAATATTAATATTTAATATTCCATCGGTAATCCTATCAGTAAAAACTAAAATAAAAGATTTGAATCATGATAGATCGAGGCTATATCTTCTTTTCTCTTCTTCACCCACACACCTGTTTCTCTCTCTTTCTCTTATCTATCTCCTTCTCACCTTAAATTAAACATTCTTTTCTATTCTCATCCTAAGGTATGTTGTCTTTCTTTATTTTATTTTTTTGGGTTTATTAACAATGTGTTTTCTTTTTTTTTCTTTTTCCTTTTTTCATTTAATTAAGAGCTGAAATAACGCATGCCATTAAGATAAGAATTTTTCATTACTTTCCCTTCTTTTTTTTTTTTGCATTATTTATGTTTTTTTCATTATTTTTGTTCAATTTTTTTGTTCTTAATAATTTTATGAATTAATAAATGACATGAATTTTAGTTGTTATTGAAATAATTTTTGGATTATTTTGTTGAATTTTAGTTATTTATGCTTTTCAAATTTGTTGTTCAATTTCAATTAAATATGTAGGAATAATTTTAAGTATTATTTTGTATTTATTCCATTTAGTGTAAATTTTAGAAAATTTAGGATTAAAAATATTATCACTTAGAAATAATTGCGTTGAATTTTAGTTTTTATTGTAATAATTTTTGCATTATTTTGCTGAATTTTAGTTGTTTTTTTCCTTTTCAATTTTGTTTTTCAATTTCAATTAAATGTGTAGGATTAATTTTAATTATCATTTTGAATTTTTGTAAATTTAGAATAATTTGTTGTAAATTTATGATTAAAAAGATTATGACATATAAATGAAAATTTTGCTAAATTGTTAGAATACATTGAATAAAATCATCTAGTTTGTGGAATATTTGTTGTGTATTTGCAGTTTTAAAATTTTTGGGTAGTCTCCCATATATGGAAGGTGCTGTCGATTTGTTTTTTTAAAAAATAGAAATCGTTTAATTTTTTTATCTGTTAATTTGTGTAGATGCCTAGGAGAAAGTTTATAGCACGGTGAGATGACATGATTGTTGCTAGTTCTTCTAGAATCAAGAATACATTTAGCATGTGATGTCCGCACATTTCACGTGACAGTTACAATCTGGTGCAAAAAATTAGAATCGGCGTGTTAACGGTTCTGTTACCATGCACACTAGCAGCTCCGTTTTTTTCATTTCACTTGCGAAACAAATGGTAATATTTTTTTATTACATCCATTTTTTTATTAGTTATTTTCTTTAAGTTTATTTCACTATAAACATTTTTTTTTTCTTACAGGCAATGGTTGTTGAAGGCGAGCCAAGCCTGTTGGAGCTTGTTTTTCAAAATGCATATGGTAACATCCCCAAAATTTCTAACAATTTATCTGGAATTCACGCATTTTTCTTTTCTTTTTTTACAAAAATTTCAATAGGGTTTCCCTTAATTTAGCCTATTCCAAGTTATTGCAATATCAACACTAGTCCCTAATAAACCATTTTCACAATTCAGTATTTTTATTTTACTAGAATATTTCTCAATCAACAATATTTCACATTCTTTAACGTATCAATTCAACGAATAATCATGTTAACTAAAATGAAGAAAGACAATCATCTTAACAATTATATACGAAATCATAGATTATAGATTTAATATACTTCCTTCATCATATTTAATCTTTTAAGTATTATTATTAAACAAACACTATTAACTACGTACTTTTATATATATATCACCATTATAATTAGAAAATAATTACACAACAGAGTACAAGTTGAATATGCTAGTCCATTAAAGTTCATACATACACAACAAAATAATCTTCACAATATACAGGAGGTAATATTATTATTATTAATTTACATGTTCAAAATATCTACTAGTAATAGGAGTAGACTCTAAGGGTATTAGGATGTGCAATATTGAGATGAACTTGTACAATGATTCAAAAGATAACCATGGTCAATTAGAGTATTTACATTTTGCATTTATATATATAGATATATATATTAGTTACTCACAAAGAAATTTCTAAATTTACTACCCATCTCCCAAGTACTAGTCACAAATCAATAATCTAAAACTGTCCGTATCCTAGAGCACCAATTCCAAACCAGTACAACTGGATCACCAGCCACTCATTCACAGGACACCAGTTCCATACCAGAATAACTGGTCCACCAACCGCCCATTCATAGGATTCCATAACAGGATAATTGGTCCACTAGTGTTCCATTCTCAGGGCACCAGTTCCATACTAGTACAGCTAGTAGTTGTCCATTCACATAATAAATTATCATGGGGAAATATATCAGTATGACGTATAAAATTTCATTGATTGAGGAGATAATTTAAATATCTAAAGTTTAGAAAAAAAATATTCAAGGTATTAAACACCTACCTGGTATTTGCATCATGCTAGTTGAACCTATCTGCTGAGTGGTTCCTATAGCCTCGCCCACTTCTGCAGCTTCATTTCGTTACCAATTAAATTATTACATCAATAATGTCACCACATCACCAATTTAATTCTATATCAACAAAATTGACTTGTCATCAATTTAATTATTTCATCAACAACACCTCCACAAAACCACTTTAATTATCAAACCAACAATAACAACTCATTACTAATTTAATTACTTCATCAACAAATTTGTGAAACCCAGGAAATTTATAATTTAAATATACGAATGTGTAAACTCCCATTGAAAATTAAGATTGAAAGGGGTATGATCTCAACGAGTGATGGAAACTAAGATACGAAATAATAGATAAATAATGATATATAATGGAGGGGATGACCTCTATAAAATGATTTTTGGTTTAGAATTCATAAGAATAAAGAAACTAGTAACGTGTTTTGATGGATAAAATAATGAGAAAAATGATTAAATGTTTCTAAGCAATAAGTGAGGTAATAAAGAATAAATTATAATAAGGATAGTGCTATGAAAAGGACAGGACTGAAGGTGCAAGCACCGATTAAAAATCAGTGACGTTTGAAACAATAATAAGCCCGATAAATAAATAAAGGTGGAAATTTTAAAATGAATATATTCCAAAATAATAAAATGACCTTAAAGTTTTATAAGGATAATTGATATGATTTTATATGAAGATTGAACAAGAAAATCTGGATTGTTGATGAAAAGTCATGAATTGAACAATTTTATATTAAAAAGCAAAGCTCTCAATCCAATTATCAGATTGGGATGCAATTTTTCATGAAGTGTATTAATATATTTTCCTACCCTGGTTAAAGATCTCATCCCAATCGGAGTTCAATAAAGACTAGCAATTTAAGTAGAAATAAACCAGATAGTTTATGTGAAAAATAAAACAAATACATAAAGGAATAAATGAGGGATAAAATTATAATTAAAGAAAAATATGCCATTAAAATAGCAAAGAGGCCACTGGTCCAAAAAGAAAAAGAAAAAGGAGAGACAATAGAGAAAATTCAGCTAGAGACAGAAGTGTAGAATTTAGAGGAGCCAATAATGCTCTAGTGGCCATATCTTTGGCATCCACCGTTGGATCATGCTAAATATTGTATATATTTTTCTTCTCACACTCCTTTACAAACTGACTGGAGGGATGTGAAAGCACTCAATTTGTTTGACAGAAATACACATGTAAGGCAGTGTTGGTTGTAGGCCGATTTCTCTCTCTTCCACCATCGAACTACATCTATGTTTGGATATATAGTGAGTCTAGATGTTGCCTTCATTCTGGACGGTGGGGATCGGAAACACACTCTCCGGCAAGGTGTTGTTCATGTTGAACAATAGCTCGTTAATTTTCAGGTTAACTCAGTTTTATTCATATCTAGGGAGATCTAAACGTTGAATCATTTTAATTTTGAGATATATTGTTCATGACTCAAAGCTCTATATTCTGACCATTGGGTTCTAAATCAAATCTAAGGTGGATGACTTATTTCATTTTGAATCTCAAAATTTAGGAAACTTGATTAAATACATGTTTTGATGAAATTAGAAATGTGTGGTGTTAGAGTTTATGGAAGATATAATGGTAAAATATGTTCTTGTTATTAATATTGTTATAGATTAATTGTGTTTTTGTTATATGAGGGGAAGAATGATTACAGTGTAAGTATAGGAAGGAACATTGCTATATGAACAAGTTGATTGAATAAAAGGCTAACTTGTTGGTTACATGGATATGAATGGGGTGGAACCATGAAGAAATTGAAATGAAAGAAATTTAAAAAATAAAACATATTTAAGGATGGCCATAAGTATATTTTTGGCAAATTGATTAGGTAATAAAGATTACCATGAATTCCATTTAGTAGGGTGAAATTATTGTTGTGATTTAATGATGTCAAATGACCTTGGATAATGTTGTTTATGCATGAAAATAAGTTGGAACTTGAAAAGGATTTCCAAGGGATGAAAATCATCGTTGTCTAAAATTTTAGCTATAAAGGAGGGACTATTGTGATTGTTGATTTTGAGTCTGAAAACAAAAACAATTTGGAGTTGATTTCTTCATGAAAGTTATATTTCTATGTTTTAGCCTTTTATAGAGACAAATCATGCCTAAAATAGAGTTTTACAGCTTTAGTTATGATTAAAACACTAGATAGTGTTCTGGGTTGGTTAAGCTAAATCGATCAAAATTAGATAATTTTTAATCTTTGCTTGGAATTGCCGTGGAGTGATAATTTTAAAAACAAAATTATAAGAATGAATATGAACATGAAAATGGGTAAGAGTATAAGATCTTAAGAAAATTCCTTGTGATTGGTTTGAGAATACTCGTTGAATGAGAATTAAATGAAGCTATGTTATTGGTTGTATTGTTGATAAAAACTGAACCCCTTGTCGTACAGTGGAAGCTGTGGGGACTGGATATTTGCATAGAGTGGTAGCATGTGCACCTACTCTAGGTAGGTGATTCGTCACCTTATTTTGTAATTATTAGTTTTCCTTAAATATCTATGTTGTTTATTTAATTCATGTTAAAAGAATGAAGCAAATGAATTAGTTGGATGATTATTACAAATGAGAATTATTGGTATATTATGAGAAATTACCGGAATTATTTGGCTAACAAAAGAGTTCCGTCGGATGCTGGGTAATTTATATGGAATTATCGGATTGATTTTGGCAACCAAGATGGGTTAGCTGGATTTCTTGGGTAATTAAGAGAATTACCAGGTTTGTTGGTTAACAAGGAAGTTAATCGGATATGGGGTAATTCATATAGAATTACCAGATTGATTGGCTAACAAAAAAGATTAGCTGGATGCTAGGAAATTCGTATGGAATTACTAGATTAATTTTGGCAACCAAGATGGGTTAGCCAGATTTCTTGGGTAATTAAGAGAATTACCGGGTTTATTGGTTAACAAGGAAGTTAACCAGATATGAGGTGATTCATATGAAATTACCGGATTGATTGGCTAACAAAAGAGGTAAGCTGGATGCTGGGTAATTCGTATGGAATTACCGGATTGATTTTGGTAACAAAGATGCGTTAACTGAATTTCTTGGTTAATGATGCAATCATATTATTTGATAGTTTCACCCACATTTAACTAGTGTTTTACCTATGTTTTATATATAAAATTCCTTGATATTCTTTGTTTTATGTTTTGAAGGCACTTTTAGATGAAAGATGCAAAAAGGAGTAAATTGAAGGTAATTTGCAGATTAGACATTCAATCGATGTTTTGTGCAAAGCATGAGCTCTAAAGGTAGAAATGAAGTGATTCAAGTGGCATTAAAAAGCTAACATCCATACCTTTCTAGACATCTAAGGCAAGAAAAAAAATAGCATGGAAATTGCAGCCATTAAAGTCAAATCTCGCAATCTGCCAGTGTTGACTTTTGGCTATTCGGACTTGAATATATTAAGCTGTAGACGTCCATTGGATGCAAACTCAATTTTTTTAGATTCCTGACTCAAAGACCTATAAACTCTCTAAATTTCAGCCAAAAAATATGTCATATGTGGGAGATATGATTTTTCAAAAATAACAACTAAATTCTGCCAACAAATAGATTTCATGAAGAAACGGGTTCAAATTACGTTCCGAAGCATCTAAACCGACATCCAAGTTTTTATTTCAGCAATTTAGCTCCTCTAAGTCGCTTGAAGATTTCATGCAAGGCTATTTCTTTTCTTTTTTTTAGGAAAATAGTTGTTGAAGTACTTAAATGTAAACTGTCTACTTAAGGAAGGACTATTTTGTAAAATAGAGACTAGGGTTTCCTAAGATATAAAAAGAATGAGAGAAGAGAGGGGAGGATAGCTAGCAAAGAGAAAAAAAACGCCCTTTCTCCTTCACAAACTCGAAATCATGTTTTCTTCTTTCTTTTTGATTAGTTGTTCAACAAACATGCAAGACTAAACTCTTTCTCTTGGTTGCAAGGACACGGAAACCTTTGAAATTCAAGAACTGTGAGATTTATTTTACCTTTTCTTTTCAGTTTATATGATGAATATGTTTGTTCTCCTATGCTTATTTTTCCTATGATTGTTTATTTCAATTGCTAGAGCGGACTCTAAGTTATTATTGTCAATAATCTATTGCTAAGTTTGATATCAAAACTGGAGTTGTGGTATATGAACATGTGAAGCAAATGAGTTTAATAATTATGACAGATCTACGTTATTAATCTTAGGGAGAACATTCAATCAAATGAAACATAGATTGCGAACAATTATGTTTCCTTGATTAATCAACTTATCTAGTTCTTAAGGCTGCCATTGAATTAAATTATTAGTACGGATACTGTGGTTGTTTGATTGTTAAGGTTAGTTATACGGCGAATCTGTTAAATAACTAATGTTAAGAAGAGATAAATATTCAGAATATAAATTGATGTTTCATTTCCATGATCAGTTCTAATTTCTGTAGGTGGATGTGTGCTTGCGACCAAGGTTTGCTCTTTAAATAATTTTCTGATTTTATTTAATTTCACTTAATAGTTTTTTGTTTTTTTTGCTTTAGCCTAGATAATGTCCAACCCTCCCCCCCAAATTGCATATCATCTAGCATAAAAATCTAACTTGAACCTTCCTCGTGGGATCAACCCCTTGCTTGCTCTATACTATTTTGTGTGTTGTGTTTTAAGCTAGGGTAATTAATTTGTGCGACCGCAACAATTAACAAGGAAGTTAACCAGATATAGGGCAATTCGTATGGAATTATGAGATTGATTGGCTAACAAAAGAGGTTAGCCAGATGCTGTGTAATTCGTATGGAAATACCGGATTTATTGGTAACCGAGGAAGGTTAACCAAATGTGTGTGTAATTATATGAAATAACCACAATTATTGGCAACCGAGATAAGTTAGCCGAATATTTAAGTTTTGAAGAGATTATGTGAATTAATTGATTGATGTTAGAAGTAGTAAATTTCAAAGGTTATGAGTAAAGTAATTAATATATGACTAAGATATTGAGTAAATTAATTAATGTGGTTATTGGGTATACACAATGACTTTAAGATTAGAGGAGAATTGATAGATAATTGGTCACCATAGTGTTGGTGGCTAAGGACACATTACAATGATACTTAGCACCTTATAAGAACATAAATTGATACTTTACAATATGATGAGGGTGACCAAGGTTATGTGAATGATGCTTAGTGATCGTAGTGTCGATAACTAAGATTGTGTGCGAATGATACTTGGCAACCGTGGTTACAATGCATATGATGTTAATAAGAAAAATGAAAGGGGTTCGGTATGAATGAAATATTTAGATAACATTGATTAGCTATCTAGGTATGGATAGTTAATGGTATCGATGGGATTTCAACTGTGCCGACTAATGATGTTAGTAAAGATTACTAACATCGACATGGTTACTCCTGGTTAAGTGAAAAAAATAAGTTGATTAACTATTCCGGGTCGAGAATAGTTAATGATATCAATGGGTCACATTGGTATTGACAACCATTTCGGGTGTGATTAGTTACTCCAAATAAGGAGGCTAATGATGTCAAGGGTTCTTGACATTGACAACTTTGATGGTAAACCAAATATGAATAAGATTTGATAAACTATTCTGAAGAAGGATCTCAACACGTGAATGTAATTGATTAGTCTAACTCAATATTGGAAGACTAATTATACTAATAAGATTCGTTAGTATTGGCAATTACCTTAAAACAAAAATGAGAGGGAAAATATTGATTAATTATTCCAAAAGATTGAGATAAGCTAATGATATCAAAAGATGAATATCTTAGTATCAAGTGAGAATTGATTTATAAGGAGATGGAGTTCGAAAACCGTCGTGTTGTGTTGAGATTTTCAAGATGAGATTATTGTTAGCAAATGAGATAGGATATTAGATGGATATTGGTAATAAATGAAAAATGTATATTGTAAAAGAGGTTTATGCCTAATTTTATGTATCATAAGAAATTCAATGGAGATTATTACTTGTCATTGTTATTGCTTATTACTACCCTTTTATATTTATGTGTATACGTTAATTTCTATTTTCAAGTCCATCAAGGTCGAGTCAGGAGTGATATTGGTTTAGTTACCTTTCGCTTGTGACCATGTAATTATTTGTAAATTAAAAGACTCATCTCCTAAAACTTGAAATGTAATATTAATCCGTAAATTTGAATGTATGTCTTTAATCTAATGGTTATAACTCTAAGTACATATTTAACTATGCATGTTTATAATTGAAATCAAATCTTTCACTTGAACTAAATTATATGATGTTATTGAATTAGATGTGTTATGTTGATGATGATGAGTTGGATTAAGATCTAGGATGATTGGATCGGGATGTGAAATAAAATTGGAAGTGTAATATGATTTTTTTGATAACTTGGAACCTCCCAGTATAGGGGAGACTCTGCCAAAATTTTGAACCTATATAAAAAAACAATTACCTGGAAATTTTCAATGTATCGCGAAAAAAAGATGTAGAAATCAGGATTGTTACAACATTAGAACATAACTCTTTTAATTAACAATCAACAATATCAACTCATCACTAATATAATTTCTTCATTATCAACGTTACCACATAACTCATTTAATTATCAATCAACAATGTCAATTCATCACTAATATAATTTTTTCATCAATTAATTATCAATCAACAATACCAACTCATCACTAATATAATTTCTTCATCATCAACATTACTAGATAACTCATTTAATTATCAATTATTGATTCAATATTTTCATCCATTTTTTTTCTAGGCCGAAACCCCTTCTCAAAAATAGAACCAATAGTTTTTCTTTAATTTTACAAATTGAAACATTACCCATTATTATTTTATTTATTTAATCATTAATTCATCACAATTTTATAGATTAACCCATTCAACCTCACAACTCATACCATAACTATACACGAACACAATTAAATGAAATATTAACTCACTAAATACATCAATTTAATTGAGAGGAAAGGATTTGTTACCTTTTAACTTAAAAAAATAAAAAATGGAAAGCTTGAAATCACCATAAAAATTTCTTTCCTCTTTCCCCCTTATTTTCCTCTTAATGCCACCCTCTTTAAGGAAAAATCCCTTGTTCCCCTTTTGAGATTTTCTTGTTCAAACCCTTTCTAGCATATTTTAATCACTAGTTCTATATTTTTCTTTTGTGAATTGTTTTGGATGAACTTTGATAAATTTTCACTCTATTTCTTCTCCCTCTCAAGCCCTAACATGGTCGGCCAACATGGCTAATTTTCCACTCCCCACTTGTTTATATATTTACAAGTTTTTTCCTCCTTTTCATTTAAGGACTTCCTTGTTTTGTTTTTAAAACCATTTGACCTAAAAGTTTGACTTATTCAATTTCATCCTTGTCAAATATTAACCTCCTTAGATAATAATTTCTACTCCATTAATTTCTATTATTATTATTTATTTAATTATTCATCCCCCCTTTTAAAAAAAAATGTAAATTAAAATATAGGAATTTACCCGGGAGTTACACATGCGGAGTGATGACCTCCAAAAAATATTGCAACAGTTCATGAATAGCCGAGCTCAGCACTTTGTGGTATAATGGTTTTCAAACATTTTTTTCTTAAGTTATTATTTCCTTGAATCTAAGGAATTTATCTTTTTCTTTCCAGGATACATATAATAGTTAGTTAAAAGAAAGATACGGGGACAATCCTTTAACCCATCTGAATCTTATTCCGGATTTGTGGTTGGAGGCAGGATTATATGGGGGACCCGATAGAAATCAGGTGTACGAACTCACTAACGCTACAACCAAGAACTTACAGATGACTCGTAGTGCTTTGACTGTTGTATGCTTGCAATCAATTCCGAGCACTCAAACTCCAGAGTTCATGGCGATGTTAGACCAACGAGTATAGGCTCAGACGACCCATTTTAATGAAAAATATGAACGACTCACTGCTGATTATGAAGAGCTTTGTCATTTGGTAATGAAGATACGATCACAGAAGGGTGGTACATGTGCACCCCCTAATTAGCCCCACGATTCTGACAATGACCAGCCTCCTCCTCCTCCTCCTCCAGCGTTGTCTTTACTTTAGATTTATTATATTTAAATGTATAAATGTTTAAATTTTTGATAAATGTTTTTTTTATATTATTTTAATTGATTTTAATTATTTTTCTACTTCCGTTCAATATATATATATTTTTAAAATATTTTTAAAATATTATTGATGGGGTTACCAATGAAATAATTTCATCGGTATATTCTAGAGAGAGTTGGAAAAGAATTACTGTAAATGTCACTGCTACTATTAACTCACTGATAGAATTACAGATGGTATTCTGTTGGTGGTATGTTATATTTAATGATGGATATACATACGGACAAATAAAAACCCCAATGACATTACATATGATTTTCCCATTGGTGATATGTTAAATTTATGGTATGTTGGTTTTTAGTCATTTTTTTCTTAAGTTATTATTTTCTTGAATTTGATGAATTTATTTTTTCTTTCCAGGATACATATAACAACCAGTTTAAGGAGATATACGGGAATGATCCTTCGACTTATCCGGATATCGATCCAGATTTGTGGTTAGAGGCAGGATTATCTGGTGGACCCGCTAGAAATATTTAGGTGTACAAACTTTCTAACACTACAACCGAGAACTTACGGATGACTCGTAGTGCTTCGATAGTTGGATGTTAGACCAATGGGTATAGGATCAAACGACCCATCTTAATGATATATGAACGACTCACTGCTGATTATGAAGAACTTCACTAATTGATAATGGAGATGAGATCACAGATAAGTGAACATGTGCACCCCCTAATTGGCCCCATGGTCTTGGTGACGACCAACCTCCTTCTTCTCCTCTAGCGCCGTCTTTATTTTATATTTATCGTAGTTAAACATACAAATGTTTAAATTTGTAATAAATATTTGATTTTATTTTCATTATCTTTCTACTTCTGTTCAATATTTTTTTAAAAAAATATTACTAACAGGATTACCGATGACACAACTCTGTTGGTATATTTTAGAGAGTTGGAAAAAAGTTACTACAAAAATAACTATTACTGATGGAGTTACTAACATATATTCTAGAGAGTTGGAAAAAAATCACTTCAAATACCACTACTACTATTAACGCATCAATGAAATTACAAATGATATTCTATTTGTGATATGTTATATTTATAAATGGATTTACTAACGAAATAAAGTAGGTAATTTTTTTTGGCACGCCTTGTCCATTTGTAAATCAATCAGTATATTTTATTACTCAAGGAAACAAAAGGAAGTATTTTATAACCCTGGATAACAAACTAGTTAAATAAATTCCTCGCCGAGTCCCCTGGTAAGAATACTTTGGATTTTGTCTTGTTTATTTACTTGAACAATACATAGTGTTTTGATATGGCCTTGTGACTTTTTTTCAGCCTCTTAACCTACTAGGATTCCTTTACCAGCTAAAAACGTTAATCCTTCATATGCTCCACATTCTTTTCTAGCTGAATAATATGAATATGATGAAACCCTTATTATTAATCTAAGGAATAGGCCTAGGGTAAATATTTTAACCAAAATCTAGTTTGTTTCATCTCATCAGTTTGTATAACCTCTGAAATTTCTTTATTTTTTCTTTTTTAAAGTACAAGTCCCTAAAGCTACTCCTCTTTTACCTTCAGTAAATGTATAAACCAGGCCATTTTCATTTTCATTTTCATTATATCCCTTGATCATATAGTTGTATCTAAATCTATTCTTGAAGAAGAAGCTCTTAAAGTTTGTCTATATGATTGTCATAACCCAATTCTGGGATATTCTCCAAAAATTCATTCATTTATTTATTTCAAAATAAAAATCAAAAAATAAAATAAAAGCTAGCAACGTGGAGAAAGCAGGCCGGGAAATCAAGCTGTAATTTTTGAAGGAGATTCAAGGATAATTGTACCCTATTATGCCCAAAAATGGAGAAAAAATGCAAATTCAAGGTCAAATTAAATTATTATTGGACGAATTTGCATAAAAATTAAGTCCAATGACATAATTAAATTTTTAATAGGCCAATTTGATTTAATCATGGGCCAAATTAAATTTTAATTATGTTTAAGAATTAATTTGGGTCCAATTGAAGGATTTAATTAAGTTTAAGCACTTAATTATACTTTAAATGGGTCAAATTAATTTTATTTGGGGCTTAATTGGTGAAAAATTAAGTCTGGGGGCCTAATTTGGGCTTAATTGAGAAGATTAGAATTTTAAGAGATCAAATTTAATTTTTACCAAGTTATTTGATTGAATATACGGGTCAAATTGCAAGAAAATTAAAGTTTTGATGTCAATTAGGGGTTAAATTGAAGAAATCCGATACTAGGGACCAATTTGCAAAAGGCGCGGGACTATAGGGGCCTAATTGACAAAAACCGGGGACTAAATTGAAGAAATTGAAAGTTTAATGTTCAATTAGGGGTTAAATTGCAAAAATCCGATACCAGGGACTAATGTGCAAAAGGCGCGTAAATCCAAGGTTCCAATTGAAATTCGGCAAGGGTGTAATTGCATTAAATCAAAAGTTTAGGTCAATTAGGGGTACAATTGCATAAATGTGAAAGTTGGAGGACTACTTTGAACTTTAAAGAAACCCTTATTTAAAACCTAAAACGGCGCTGTTTTAAGTTAAAAAAAAAGGACTAGATGATGCGTCGTCTGGTCACTATTCATTATCTTCCTTATTTTTCCGGAAAATCTAGTCGAGACACCTTCTTTGCAGGTGCATTTAATGCACTTAACGTCCACCAAATTTGTCAAACCTTGCACGAAATTGATCACCAGACATCCCTCTACGTTTGGGTATGGTCGTCACCGGTTCACTGGCACATAAACGGAAGTGGCACCACTCCAAAGAGGCCACCTCAGGCAGCCTGTAGCTGCAAATTGACAGTGCACCATGCTTACTTTGAGCCAACGGTTGAGATCCTTCTCAATCGAATCAAGGGCTGGAATTTGTTCCCCTATGAAAACAAGATTACCCTCTTCCACCCCTATAAATAGGAGCAGATTTCACGTTCTGAGGGAGAAGAAAATCGAGCTCAACGATGGCCGAAAACCAGCCTTCCCTGCCCCTTTTTCCTGCAACCTATCTCTTCTCTGCCTTCTCTCTCCACCGTGGCTTTCAGCCACCACCATCTTCATCACCCGTCTTCTCTCCATCATCCCCACCTCCAGTAGCCATCAAACCACCTCACGTGGTGGTTGCACCACTTCTCTCTCTCTCTCCCCTCTGTAAAAATCTTCTTCTCTGCCACTGTGACCTCAGCAGCAGCGG
>Ga0325410_1001118_pt1 | contig 29350 bp, 17 predicted proteins | sample PopdelMetagenome_16_FD_206182 | JGI IMG/M metagenome (GOLD analysis project Ga0325410, IMG submission 206182) | Populus deltoides microbial communities from Bellville, Georgia, United States - Xylem-PdIQD-R3 | ecosystem: Host-associated > Plants > Phyllosphere > Stem > Wood/Secondary xylem...
AGGAGGAGTCGATTCATGCAAATTCAACATCTTTGAAGCTGTTGGTCGACGGCAATGAGTTGTCGAATTTAATGGCAAATGGGGTACAAATTAATTTCAAGCCCAACAAAAGAGTAGCAATTCAACACTGTACAACACCATCACAAGGCCAATGTCAACAGCCTGATTTTTTATTTTATTTTATTTTTATTTTTATTTTCTCAATTCTTTACTCACGCACCAAAAGAAGGATAAGAGTTGTCAAGTTGCTCACTCGAGAATTTTTGGTAAACCTAATCTCTGTCAGACCTTATTTACAATTTATTGTACAGTGCAACAAGTTTTAAGTCATCTTGTCCGGTTGTGAGTATATTTTTATCTTTTTTATAAAAGAATTGTATATGTAGTTTTCTTCTTCAATGTGTTTATGTAGTTCAAATAAAAAAATTTATATATACATGTAATCAAATAAAACAAGAACTATGAGTGCGAATAAATAAATAAATAATCATTAATAATACATAAAAATAAAACTTGAAAGATTGAGAGACAAATTACTGGTTGTGTTTGCTAAATTTGTTTGTTGAAATAATTTTTTATTTAAGCAAATGATAATGAAAATAAAAACACAAATTAAATTAATTGAATAAGATAAAAGGGAAAAAAAACCATCATGCAAGGCACATATTAAAATTCAAAACTTCTATGGCCTAAAAAACCGCTCCAAAAACCGAAATCAATCAAAATTCAAAACTCAACCCGAGTTCAGATATGTTTTTTCATGAATGTTAAAGGTAAAACATGTAATATAAACTCTCCTTATCAAATGAAATCATTTGACATAAATATAGTCTGTTTTAATAGCCTAAATTGGTATCAATGATACTTTTCTCTCTCTATCGCCGGAATCAAGTGATCTCTCTCCTCCTTAACTAAGGATTAAAAAATAACAAAAATGAATTTTTGTATCAAAATTGAGTTGGGAAAATATAGAGATATTGAAATTGAATAATTTGCATAATTTTTAAAGTTTAAGGATCAAAGTGTATTTTTTATATTTGGTGTGCTTTTCATTCTAGATCCTTTTTTTTTAATCCCATTATTTCATAAGAAATCAAAATCAATAAGTTTTTAATAACGGGTAAGAAAATAAACGGTGAAGTCTTATTCCTCAATAAATCTTCAATTAAAATTAAATTGTTGAAAAAAAATTTTATTAAATTAAAAAAATATAAAATTTTGCACAACCCATCTTTAATAACGGGTGAGAAAATAATACTTAATAGCTCACCCCGTTCCGTTGTAAATTTTGTTCGCATACATTGGATTGGGGTCTATGTGACTATTTTTCCTGGTATCCTTGTTGACCTTTTCATCGAAACAAGGCCTTTACAGAAGGCAACATGAGGAAATAGTGCCTGCAAAACCAAGTCAAGAACAACCAAAACCTAACCCTCAACACCAAAAAACTGAGATTTCCAACAAAGAAAAGGGATAGAATAGCAATTTCGCGCTATAGAAGAGAAATCAAAACAACAAATTTCTACCTCTCCCTTCCTTCTCTATTCTTGGCAAGGAGACAGAGAGAGAAGATAACAGCTGTCCCCACCCCCTTTTTTTCATGGTTTTAAGTCGACACCAGAAGAAAACAAATTAAGAAAAGAGAACAACGTCCCCTTGGACCCCCTTCTCTTTGCCCTTGCCCTCCCTTTTAACCCCAGACCTCTTTGATCGAGATCACCAACCCGTATTACTACAGGGGCAAGCATAAAGAACTGGACACGCATATTGAGAGAGTGATTCATCAAGAGAACACAAAGGAAAAGGGTCCATTCACCTTTTTGGCTCTTGAATTGAATTTACTAAAGAGAAAATAAAAAAGAAAGAAGAAAGAACAGGATATAAATAAGCAGGCAAGTGCAAAATAAGGTTTGTGTAGGCAGTGTATCAACGAGTGAAGATAGAAAAAAACAAAAGAAACGCTTAAAAGGGTTTCTGTTTCCAAAGGCAAACTGTGAAGTGTGGAGTGAAAGAGCTTAAAACAAAGGGGAAAAAAGGACTTACACCTCCATATAGAGAGATAAAGAGAGAGGGACTTCTAGAGAGAGAGACAAAGAGATGGTGGGCTCAGGAGGAGCAGATAGGAGCAAAGAAGCTGTTGGGATGATGGCCCTTCATGAGGCCCTCAGAAGCGTCTGTCTCAACTCAGACTGGACTTACTCTGTCTTCTGGACTATTCGTCCTCGCCCGTATATGTCTTCCTTTTTGTGTTAAAGTTTCTAACTTTCTATCTCTATAGTACTGTTCAATCTGTTTCTTGCTCTGCAAATTCTGTCTTTCAACTGTTTCCTTAAATGGGTTGTCTTTCTGTTTTGCAGAAGAGTTAGGGGTGGTAATGGTTGCAAGGTTGGAGATGATAATGGAAGCTTGTGAGTTTTTACTTCTGTTTTTTCTTCTATATTCTCTTTTTGTTACGAAGAAAACAAAGAAAATGGGGACGATAGTGGACCGATACTCTACTAATAAGTTGTGATTCTTTGTACTTTTCCTAGTATATGACAAAGTTCCCTAAAGTTACGGCTTCGCTACTTCATTCTTCTTTTTTTCTCTCTGATTTTTTCTCAGTAACCAAACAAAGCATTACTCTTTTGCTTCTTGAAAGAAACACGCAGGACTTAGATTGTTGACTCGTGTATTCAAGCACCATGTTTAATCAATACGTACATGTTAATTACAAATGGGTTTGATCTATTACGATTAGTACATGATTATTCAATTTGCAAGCAAGTAAAGTCTTGGTCTTTTAATATGAATTTAATTCTTGACTAATTGACTTGTGAAGGATGTTGATGTGGGAAGATGGGTTTTGCCGAGGGAGAGTTGGAGATTGTCTGGAAGAAATTGACGGAGAGGATCCTGTCAGGAAAGCATTCAGCAAAATGTCCATTCAGTTATATAATTATGGAGAAGGGTGGGTACTGGGTAGGTGCTATTGTTTTGGTTTAAATTCTCACACCCTCTCTGAATGAAAGGAAGTCTTCTCTATCTAGTGAAGTGGTTAGAGAGCAAAAATCAGAAAGTGAAAAACATATGCTGCTCATGTGTTTTGATTAGTTTTTATTTCTTCTGAGCAGGTTAATGGGAAAGGTTGCTTCAGATAAGTGCCATAAATGGGTCTTCAAAGAACCTACTGAATGTGAACCAAATATTTCCAACTACTGGCAAAGTTCATTTGATGCTGTATGCAACAATACCCATAAATCCTCCTTTTTTTTTCTTTTTCTTTTTTTTTTTGCTTGCCTGATAAGTACCTGTAAGAAGATTGGACAAAAAGTGGTGTTGTGAATTTAATGTGCCTCATTATTAGTTAACGTTAGATGGAACCATATTTAAGATTGTTGATAGTAATCTTGTCTTTTTGAATGTTTCGTTTGCAGCTTCCTTCTGAATGGACAGATCAGTTCGAGTCTGGTATTCAGGTCAGCACCGAAATAGTTAATTTACAGTTATTAGGCTCATTTTTCTCTTTTCTTTTTTTCTGCCAATATCACTTTTCCCTCGTCCAGTACTTAGATTGTGTTCCGCATTTATTAATGTTGACCAGACCATTGCTGTCATACAAGCTGGCCATGGCCTTCTACAACTGGGCTCCTGCAAGATCGTGAGTTTATATTTTTTTTTTTATTCTGAGAACTTGTCATCTAGTCTCTTATTTTTCCTTGAAGAATTAATTTTGAAAAGTAATTTTCCCTGAAGATCTTTAATGATTGCTTTTTTTTTTTTACTTGTGCTCAATAGCTGTTATTTACTTGTGGTGAAGTTTGATCTCATGAGGGCACCATTCATATTTTCAGATACCTGAAGACCTTCATTTTGTACTAAGAATGAGGCATACGTTTGAATCTCTTGGCTACCAGTCTGGTTTCTACCTCTCCCAGCTCTTCTCATCGACCAGAAACACTTCCTCTTCTTCCTCAATACCTACTAAGCAATCTGCAATTCCAACCCGCTCAACACAGCCCCTTTTCAACTGGGGTCAAAGACCACTTCCATCTGCAGCAGCTTCTTTGCTTTCTTCACAGAATTTTCAAAACCCTGCGGCTAGACTTGGATTTCCACAAGCCAAAGATGAGCCCCATATGTTTATCCTTCCCCATTCATCTGAAGCCCGAATGGAAGAGATGATGGGAGAGCATGAAAATGACATCAAATGGCCCAATGGTTTGTCTTTCTTCAATGCTCTCACCGGACAGGCAGATGATGCCAAGCTTTTGTTTAACCCTGAGAGCATAGGAAACAAAGGAGACCGCAATCACCACCCTCATATCCTTGAAGGGAAGAGTCCAAATCCAAATTCAGATGCTTCAAATATGAACAATGCTGGTGGTATGAATCCCAACGAGTTCTTGAGCTTAGATTGCCATCCTGATAGTGCAAGGAAAATGGAAAACAAGTTCAAAAGGAGCTTTACTTTGCCTGCAAGAATGACTTCATCATCTTCCACGTCGGTTGACCACCATCAGCACCATCCTGTGGAGTACAGGAATCCTGAATCAGGGGTGTACTCAGACGTCATGGAGACTTTCTTGGAGTGAAATCTGCCTTAGATGGGGAAAGGATGAGAACTTGTATCTAAGGAAAAAAAAAAAGAAGAAACTTTTGTGCTTTTAGCAACTGGGACTCTAATGTTTGTTTTATTATGTTCGTTTACTATTTTGTGTTTCCTTTGTTAATTCACGGATCTTCCTCATCATTTGTTGTAGCTGATCGGTCGCAGCACAAGGGTTTTTTTTTTTTTTTTTTTTTTTTTTTCGGGATAGAGGAAAAGTAAGTAGTGGGATTATGCCACTTGCTTGTCATGTTATGTCAAGGCCGAAAGCGAAGCGTTAATGGGTTTCTCAATCATCTTAACCAAATCCTAGGGCAGGTTTAGGTGTCATTTGATGATTAATTTTTTTAGATTGTATTAAAATATTAATGTTAAAAATAAATTTAAAAAAGTAAAAAATATATTTTTAAATAGATGAAGGCTTTTCATGGTTTATGATGATTATTTGTTTTTGTGTTCTAAAAATATTTTTTAAAAAAATTTATTTTTTATTTTATTTTAAATTAATTTATTTTTAATGTTTTCAGATCATTTTTATATGTTGGTATTAAAAATAATTTTTTTTTAAATAAAAAATATTATTTTAATATATTTTTAAATAAAAAATATTTTAAAAAACAACCATATTTTTATAAACTCGATATACAATGCGCAAATAATTGTAGCAAGGCAAGCAAGGATGAAAGCCATTGACCAATGAAGTTGATTTGATTATGAGTTTTTTTTTCTATAGAATTCATTCATTATTATGGGTTTTTTTTTTTCAAATTGGTTTTTTAGTTATTAGAAAGTTGATTTGATTTTTTTTTGACAAATATAAATATTATTTTAAAAAAATATTAGTAAGGGTAACATACCCGCTAACAAGTTAACGATGCACTTGGCTTTGTCTGACGTTAAAATAGCACCTTCTAGGGTGACATTGGAAGAGTCTTGTCGTGATCTTTTTATTGATGTCGCGCATGTATATAAGGAAGTAGTGATTGAGCTCCGATGAATTTTTTTTTTTATTCTTTCTATTGTTTTTTATCATTGCCAAAATATAAAAGAAGTCATTTCATTTGTTTTTTTATTTAATTTGATCCCCATTTTTTAAATGTTATTTTTTAAAAAAAATTTATTGATTTCTCTCTTGAATTTTGTCCCTCTCATTTGATTTCATTTAGGCTTTTATATCAAATTTTCCTCTTATTCTTTTAATTGGTTTTTTTTTCTTTTTCTAATTGAATTTTGTTTTCAACTTCACCCTTCAACATTTAATTTCAAATTATTTTTTATATGAAATTAAGTTCACATATTTTTATTGCTATTTTTTTATTGTATTTTTTTTTTAATTTCATCCCTCAATATTTTATTGATTTAAATTTTTTTTACATTATTTTTTAGAGTTTGTCTTCTATAGGGTTAGTCCTGGGCTTTAAAAGTAAACACGAGTTGATTTTAGTATTTTTCTAGATTTGTTTTAAAATTTATTTTTTTTAAAAAAATTTCTTTAATATTTGATTTGTTACAAATTAGTTTTTTTTTATTTATTAAAAAAAAGGACCGTTCCCATACCAAACATAACGCGGGTACTATGTGGGTCATCACTAAGGTTCAGTCCAGCTCTAATCTGTCTCCTGTGCTTACTTTGAACAGAATCTTAACAATTATGGTTTAATTACTGTTTGATTAGACCTCTTATCATTATTTTTTTCATGAGAGATTTGCAACCTGACAGGCAGAGGTTGTCAAATCAAGTTTGACTTTGATTAGATTCAACCTAAAGGTACAGCCACATCCCCTGCCCTTTCCCTCCCCTGGCCAGTTTGCCTGTGGAAGAGCTCCGGGATATGGTTTTTCTTAAAAAAAAAAAAAATTTTATTTTTAATATTTATATTTAAAAATATTAAAAAAAAATTAATTTGAATACTTTATCGTATAATGTTGGTAAGATTTCAAATTAATTTCTATGTGAAAAACAGAAGCGTTAATGTCATGGATATGCTTTGTAGTATCATAATTGTTTTTAATTGAAAATGCCTATGCTTTACAAAATGAATTGAGAAGTATGTGAATGGATAAATTAAAAAAAAGTTGTTAATGTAAATATTTTTAATTAATATTTTTTTTTAATTTGATAATTTACTATTTAATTGAGTTTCTTGATTAAGTTGGAGTATATGATTTAATGGGTTGTAAATTTGAGAGATTAACCATGCTCGCTCGAGTTCATTTGTATTATTTTAAACTCATGTTTTTTAGTTTCATCATTCGACATTTGATTTAATTGGAGATTAAGTTTCATTATTATTTTTAATTCTTTTCTATAGGATTTTTAAATAATTTTAAAAATAACTCGGGTTATCTCTAGTATTTTTATTTGTTTTTCTTTGTTAAATTTAGTATTTTTTAAATAATTTTTATTTTTTAATAATTATTTTTTATTTTCAACCTTCAATATTTGGTTGATTAGAATTGAGCTCCTTATTTTATTTTGATTTGAGTTCCGTAAGGTTAATTATCATGGTCTTATGCTTAGAATAGCGGGTTATCCATAGTTAATCCAGATCGATCTGGTATGTTATCATCTCAATATTTTTTAAAATAAATATGTTATTAAATATATCACCATCCCAAAATACTTTAAAAATATTTCATCAAATATACATTGAACTTCTTACTTTCTAGTGTCTTTCAATTTTTTTAAGGGTTAGAAAAAAAAAATATTAAAACATGGACTAATAATGTTATTGGATAATATATACAAGTCCTGTTTGTTTTTGTGTTTTAAAAGTATTTTTTAAAAAATTTAAATTTTTTTGTTTTAAATTAATATATTTTTAGTATTTTCATATCATTTTAATATACTAATATCAAAAATAATTTTTTTAAAATAAAAATATTATTTTAATATATTTCTAAATAAAAAACACTTTAAAAAATAACAACAAACATTCCCTCATAATATTGCAACGTTCACAGAGACCCGGTAAAGTCTCATATATGGGTGGGAGAGGGAGGAATTAAAATTCGCATAAATTGTTAAATGTTAACTAAATTTTTTATACCAAAAAAAAAAAAAATTTCAGAGTTTACTTTATAGTAGTTTTTATTACAACATCTATATAAAGATAGTTAACATCTCTTGGTGATCCAAACCTTCAAGCCATTCTTCATACGAAGTACAACAGCAACACTCGGGAAAACCTGGTGGCCTTCAACCACTTGAACATGATAATTCCAGAGCACTGCACAGGCAACCATCTTCATTTGAATAAAGCTAACGTCTTTTCCCAGGCAAGTCCTCGGCCCATCGTTGAACGCAGCAAACTTGTAAGGTGGTACGTGTATAACACCTCCTTTATCAGAAATCCACCTCTCAGGCTTGAATTCCAGGCAATCTTTGCCCCAGATTGCTTCCATTCTCCCCATTGAGTAGAAGGAAATCAAGACCTGCATCTTCCGTCGGATGCGATGACCGCTCGGAAGTGTATCTTCTTCAACTGCAGCCTTGTGATTAGTATGCACTGATGGGTATAGCCGCAGTGTCTCACACATGGCTGCGTGAAGATAAACCAGGCCATTTACCTCTTCTGCACTGAAAACCCTCAGCTTCCCATCCTTTTCCTTCACCAAATTTGCTGCTCTAATCTCTTCTAATATCTTGTTTTCTACTAGTGGATGCTCTGCGACAAGCCAGAAGAACCAAACAAGGCCTGCACTGGGAGTGTCTCTCCCGGCCACCAGGAGATTAGTTGCCGTGTCTCTTAAGAACTTGTTTGAAGAAGCTGCACTGTTTCCATGCTCTTTCATTTGAACTTTGATATAAGCTGTTAATAAGTCGAAGTCTGCAGCTTCCTTCTCCTCGACAATATTCTCCATTTTGGCTTTGTTTTCGTTTAAGACTTGCTCGCACCTTGTTGAGATGCATTTGTACATGAATTGATCAAATGTCTGCAAAGCTCTACTTAGTTTCTTCTCTTCTCCGATTTGAAGCCATTTTTGAAACTTCCAGTAAAACTCCGGCACGATGTGCCGGTAGAATACTGCCTCCTCCATGATATCGAAAGCTTTTGCATGTGCAACCTCAGGAAATTCAATCGTGAGACAATTTGGATCGAAACCCAAAACAGACATGCAGTTACTATCATACATGAACCGCTGAATCACATCTTGCATGTCTATTATCTCCGACATTTCGTTTCTGGAGACATGATCCAGGATTGGAAATAGGCCTTGAACCAACTTCTGGAGGATGGTCTTCTCTACCAATTCCTTGTACTTGTTGTTCTTCATGAATAGCTGAATCATTTTCCTCTGTGCTCTCCATGACTCCGAATCGGAATTGAGAATCCCATCTCCTAGAGGCTCAAAAATCTTCTTGTACACAGGTCCCTTCGGATAGTTCGCGAAGTTGTCGCTCAAGATGTGGTGCACATTCTTAGGATCGCTAGTGATCACGAAGTCCATGTTGGCAAACCAAGGACCCTTGAACTTTGAAGTTCCTCCATTATTTCTCAGGGTTCGCGTGGTATACTCATACACGTTTGATGAAAGGAGCCGGGGTAGCATCCCTACAATTGGCCAGTTTGTTTTATCTGCGTCTAGCTTCCTGATCTGATCCCAGCAACGAAGCAAGAGAAAACAAACAAGTACTCCTACAACTGCAAGTATGTCAAATATTTCCATTGCTGGTCGGTTTTGGCTTCTCTCTCTCCAACTTTTAGCCTTTGCCGGCTGGGTTTTATAGTACAATGTGCACGGCGAGACGGCTGGTTAACGAATAGCCATTGGCGTGTAACAGAGCCCATTCTCCCTCAACAATCTTATTTCCCCCTTCTAGTTAAATCGCTTTTACTGGCCTTATACCTCCCTCAGCCTACGAGTAAGATTTTAAACTAATTAAAAACTAAAGCTCGGATATTGATCTTCCTGGGAAAATAAAAACAGATAAAACTACAAATATTTTACATCGACTATCATCTTTATTGAAAAACTTGAAAAAATATACTATTGAGGTCAAGCAAGTTTGTTTGTTTCTGTGTTTGTGTAAAGATACTAACTTGGAGAGGTCATTTGTTTTGTATGATATTTGCTTGACCTTTTTGAAGCGCAAAGAATTCTTTGTCATACAAAAATTGCTGATCTTATCAAAAGCATAGACTGGAGAACACGCAGGGTCACCAATCCTTCCCCACCCCCCTGCTTTTTTTTTCTTCCTTTTCTTTCTCGAGTTGGGCTTGATATGGATCCTAATTCTAGACATTTTAGCTTGCTCAACGAGCCAGGTGGACTTGCAAACATATTTTAAAGCAAGAAAAAATATCCGTCACTTGAGTTATAGATTCCATTGGATTCTATTTTAACTAGATTATAGAAAAAGTATGTAATGATAACAAATAAAATAAATTAAAAAAGAAGATTATCATTATAACTTGAAAATATTTTTTTTTCAAAATGAGAAAAATGATATAACTTGATTTTTATTCCATTAAATACGAAATAATGAAATTAAATACCAGAAAAAGAGCAGAAAAAACCAGCTTGATTAAACCCGGGTTAGCGTGATAAACCTATGACTCTGGTAATAAGGGTCAAGTCAATCTGCTAAATTCATGGTCTACATTATGAGATTAGAATAACACGATAGAGAAAAATAAGAAAAATATCAAAGCCCATTTTTTTTAAAAAAAAACATTGTTGAATGATGAAAGTAAAAAAAATATATGTAAAAAAAATATCAATCTGAGCTAATTTTTCAAACCTGAGACCCGGGGTCATTAGACTGGAAGCAACCCATCAAGAAAAAACAAGAAACCCAATTTCCAACCAGTCAAATATTAAATGGTGAAATTGAAAAAACTAATTTCATTTACATAGATCCAAAATAAAAAATAACAATTAAATGAACGGGGATCAAAATGAAAATAAAAAAATAATTTTGATTTTTGATGGAATGATAAAATTGAAAAGAAAAATTAAATTTACAAAAGAACCCAAAAGAAAAAAAAACAATAAAAAAGAATGAGGATAAAAGTAAAAAATAAAAAATAAAAATAAATTTTTGATTGAAAGATACAATTGAAAAGAAAATTCAATTTAACAAAAAAACCTAAAAAAATAATTAAAATAATGAGAACCATGATAGAATAAATAATATATCATATATTTTGAATTGAAATATGTAATTAAAAATAAATTAAAAGTTTATAAAAAAAACTCATAACAAAAAATAAGAATTAGAAAAATAGAGACTGTAATTAAAATCTTAAAATATTAGAGAACAACTTTAAAACTTTGCACGGGCTGTGTGATTTTTACGGGGAGGAAGGAGAAAAATAGATAGGAAAAAAAAGAAGGTTGTCGGTGATAAATAACACCACCCCTAGCTACACGTATCGTCTCATAGAAAAAAGAAAGTGATGATGCATCTAATAACACGGCGGAGGATGGTTTTTGGTTGATGGTGGCGCCGCATGCATTGCCTGTGAAGCCAAGTGGATGTCTTCCACTTGGTGGTACACTTCACTTCACTGCAACGAAAAAACTAAAGTACCCTTGGACAGTAGTTTTAAAATTTTTATTTTAAAGATATTTTGATTGTTTTAATCTTGGGTTTGCAGGAGACCATCCTACTCACCCCAGGATAGAACTCTCTTGTTTACGTGGCCTTTAATACAAAAAAAAAAAAAAAAAGCGGTGGAATTTAAAAATATTATTTTCACAAGCAAAGTTATGGACGGAAGGTCATGTTCTTGTTATTTTTTTATACTAGCAAGTCACTAGACATTTTAAATATCGTACAAGTGTCTGCAAAGAAATAGAAACCAGCTCAAATGATGGGAAGTCCTGTACCATTACCAACCGGCAGTTGATAATTCCCAGAGTAAGGTTTTGAATGATGCAGGCAGACCAGATCTGAAGTGATATGGAGTGATGTTCCTGCAGTCAGAGAAGGAACTCCGATCTGCATTTGTTAATAATGGCTTCAGAGCTACGTTGGCCACGGGCTGTGCCTGCTTGCGGAGCTCAAAAGAGATTACACTAACCTTGTTTTTATTTATTTCTGATTTGTTTTGCCTTGAGGAAGAATGTGTGAACAGAAACCAGCACTTAATAATGATTAATGCACTCAAATATAATGTACAAAACACCTCACCGCATGCTTTAAGATACTTACAATGATTGAATCATGCTTCTGATTATACAAATAACACTCCTATCAGTCTCTTCCCCACAAATTGTCAGCTGTTACAGCAGTTGAGATGGTCGCAATCCCTTGCGAAGACTCGAGCAATTAATTGCAATGATCCTTTGCAAATTAACAAACAGATAGATCATTGGACAAACCAATAACAATGTTTTCCTGGCTACGATCTGGAATGCACTCTCCTTGAGAGAGGGCGAGATTTTGCAGTATGATCACATACACTACAGGTAAAAGGAAATTTACTCAAAAGTGCTAATCAAATCATGTGCAAAATGATCAGTATCCCCATAAGAAAAAAGAAGCCCCATATTCGTATTAATCATAACTTGATGTTCTCTTGCAACATATCATCCCTTGTGGATGGTTCCATGGCATGGCATTCTCTACACGCCACCAAAAATGACATGAAAAATCTCCTCCAGAGCCCAGACCCCTCTCTTTTCCCTTTCTTGACTTGTTTCTTGTTGCTGATCAACCCTTCTTTAACCAAAATCCCACCACTTTTCCTTCTTGAATCCTCACGTTTCAGAACTGCAGTTGGCACAGGCATGATATGTTGCCACCTTTGAGAAGATCCGTATAATTGTGCCATAACAACTTTACTAGCCAAGGGTGTTTTGGTACTAGTAATACTATTATACAATCTTCTCCTCTCTGAGTTGTCACTTGAGCTTGTTCTTGCGCTGCTAACACTGCTTCTACTACTATTAGTACTATTACTTCTTGATGACATGAGGGAATCCTTGCAGCTGACACTGCTTGCTCTGCTAGTTGCACGATATATGTTATCAATAAGTAGCATAGTTGTTGGTTGTTGTTGTCGAAGTACAGGAAAAGAATGAGGCAACAGGCGGCCATTGAAAAAAAGATGATCAGCTGGTGAGTTCTTGTTTGGATCACAAGAGGGAGAATCCGGCGTTAAACAACCGAATTCGAAATCAGAATCTTGATCTAGAGTACCTGGAGTGCTAGGAAACGAGAAGATGTATTCTCTAGAGCTAGTCTTTTGGTGGTGGTTTTCTTCCATAGCAGTGCTTGTGGGAGTCTTGTGTGAGGTTGTACTTATATCCCAAAGGTACTCATAATATATAACGTGGAATTGTATATCATATAAAAAATAACGAGAAAGAGATGGGAATGTGCTATGCATCCATTAAGAGTAATTAATAGCATTATATTAATTACTCTATTAATTTTATTTAAAAAAGGGTAGATATATAAAAAAAGAGAGAGAAAACATATGAGAAGGTATTTTTATCATTTTTTTCTGTGGATTATGGATTTGGTTTTCTCTTCCCTTCGTGTATCTATTTCTTTCTTAAAAATAAGTTTAATAAAAAAATTAAAAAGATACCATTAATTATTCCCGTGCTTTATAAGATTTTCCATCAAATAAAAGAAGATTTTGATAATTTATTAGCTTGGTGGACAAAATCATGAGTTGATTACATGCCAACTCAATCTTAAATTAACTTAGATACATGGTGTTGTTCTAATAATTTTGTTAGTGTGGGATGTTTCTTAGACATGTGTGTTAAATGATTGGGATAACACAATTCAAAGGCTAACTTTGATGCAAAATGCATGAATTTAACACACACAATGGTTTTCAACGGCGTGTTCATGCTAGGAAATATAGAGCTCTCCCCTTAGTTTTGATCATCATCATTATTATTATCATCATGTGGGATTTATATAGGTTAACTTGAAAATAAGTATATCCCTAAGCTTGTTTAGTTCAAAGGGTTTTTCCCTTCGGTCTTGCTTTTGTTTTTCTTCAAGGAACACAGCTTCCCAAATATACTCTTGCATGTAAAGCAAGGAAGAATAACTTTACTAGATACGGAGAGAAAGAGTGGATGGTCAAGCAACACAAGCACCAATAGCTTATTGTTATGTTCGAGCTTTAACTAGGCCATGCTATGATGGGATCGGCAAAGGCTTTCTCGGTGTTGGTGGAAGCAAAGGCTCTCTGTGGACCACCTCTCTCGATGAAATAAATCTGCAAGTGTATTGACTAGCAATTCACTGCTTTATTCATTAATTATCAGGGTTACTTTTGATCACCCTCCTCAAAATGAGGACAGAGCAGCTTTCAGAAAACCTATTTGTCTCCCATTAGGGTTTCTACCGAAACCTTTTGGCCCCATGGCAGCTCATCATGCCCCCGGGAACCACCGGTCACCCAGATTTCCCTCCCCATCAATCAAGTTTTATATTAGGCTTCCTTGGTTGATACTCGGATTGTGTCATAAGATAGCTCTACTATACACTAATATTTAATAGCTGGGCCAAATTAGTTTGACTCGGGAAGCAATTTTGACCTGAAATTCTATGATATTTTAATTTTGCTTCACTTTATGTCTAAACCGACCAGATTTAAACAGAACATGGTAGAGAAACCAGATATATATGGTAAAGAAATCAAGATACGATTCGCAAACATATATATAATAAGAACGATGAAGAATATAGTCCAACGAATTTGAGCTTAAACTTATATGATTGAATTCTATTTGGGTTTTGGTATTTACATGTAATCTTTTTATATTATAAGCAGTTTCTGATGAAATAACAAAATAAAAAGAGAGGCTTATCTTCTCCGTTTTCCTCCTCTCCAGCTCCTCTTCATCTTCCCAGCTCTTTCCTCTTCTTTCTTTCCCTCCTTTTCTTTCTTTCTTGTTCGCGGCAGACTCTAACTGAATTAATCCTTCTCTAAGAAACAAAAAGTTTGTAGCAAGCCCTAACAAGATTCCGGCTCCAAGTAAAATTGTGTATGGGTCATAAAAGAACATTGAGCTTTCCCTGTCATGTTTTTTTTATGGACCGATTCAAGTGTTGGAGTAAACAACATGGTAAATTGGGTTGCCGGTAACTTAGAAGAAGGGGTTTGGGCCCTTTGAGCCTGGTTTGGACAGAGGTCGGAGTAATAGTTAATTGTCCAGTGCTTGATCTCTCTACCTTCCACGGAGAAAAGGTCAGATTGTTTTGTTCCATGGGCGTTGTATTACGGGTCTGAGAATTTATAGCCCATTCTCCCGATCTTAAACCCACTAGAAATATTATACATAAAACTAAAATATTAGGAGAAATCTTAAACTCATTGTGCTTGGATTGTAATAGTATTAAAAAAAACACTTTCATAAATATTAATTGCTCTGTAAATTACATAATTTGTGAGGACATTGTGTGCTAGAGTCCCAGGTGCAGACACCTGGTGTAAAGGCAGTCCATTCCAAGCCACAAAACTTTCAAGGCTTCAGGTGAGGGATTGCGCCCCGCCCCAACACCACGTGGCGCTTAGGCGGCTCAATGCGTGAAGAAAACCCCAGCACCACCTGACACTCAAATCATAACAAAAGGCCAGATTGGCTATGACAACCCCAACATCACGTGGCACTACGCAACAAGCACCACGTGGTGCAAAGGCAGTTAAATCGCTTCTCATTGTTATTATAATATTATTACTTATAATAAAAATATTGATATTTATACCACAACTGATAATATTTTTATATTCATACTATTAATTATAAATAAAATAATAATATTATAGCAAAAATAATACTATTTTTTATATGAATATTTTAAATTTTACTAGAAATAATAATATTTTTAATGCACATACTATTCATGATAATAAAATAATAATATTTGAGCACCAATTATACTATTTTTTACTAGTAATGCTTTTAATTGTAATAAAAATAAAAATATTTATACCATAACTAAAACTATTTTTGATGTTCATAGTTTTAATTATAATAAAAATTAAAATATTTATAACACAAATAAAACTATTTTTGAACTTAATAATTTTAATAATAATAAAAATTAAAATATTTAAAATCTTTCACCGAGACTCGATACAATTGGGTCACGCAAGACCCATTGATCTAGGTATAGCGGCCCTGAAGCCCAACTCCCTTAGGTCGGTACTTCGAATGCCACCCAAGACCCTTTGGGTCTTGGCACACTTACAAGTAGGGGTGTTCACGGTTCAGTTTTTATAAAAAAAAAATAACCAAACCAAATTTAAAAAAAAACTGAAACCGGTTCAAACCGAAACCGGTTCAAACCGACCGGTTTCGGTTCGGTTCGGTTCGGCTTTTTAGAGCAAAAACCGGTTTGGCTCAGTTTTTTTGGTTTGGCTCAGTTTTTTTGGTTTGGCTCAGTTTTTTTCAGTTTGGCTAGGTTTTTTTCGGTTCGGGTTCGGTTTTTCCGGTTCCAGGCTTAAAAAACCAAAACCGAACTGAACCGGTCGGTTTTTTCAAAATTTTAATCAGTTTAATCGGTTTTTTTTCACGGTTCGGTTTTTTCGGTTATTTTTTTTTTCCGGTTTTCTCGGTTTCATCGGTTTTTTGGTTTTTTTGAACACCCCTACTTACAAGGCTGCAGGGGGGGAGGGGTTGCACCTCGCCCGAACACCACGTGGCGCTTGGGCAGACCTGGGCACCACCTGGCACTTGCGTCAAGGCAAAAGACCCAATTGGATATGGCAGCCCCAGCGCCACGTGGCGCTTAGGAAAACCCGAGCGCCACCTGGCGTTTGGACACAAAAATTATTTATGTTATAATTATTTTTATTATGATTAAAAGTATTAATATTAAAAATAGTTTTATAATTTTTATTCTTCTTATGATTAAGAGTATTAATATTACAAAGAGTATTATTTGTGTTATAATAATTTTTATTTTATTATAATTAAAAGTATTAATATTAAAAATAGTATGATTCGTGTTATAATAATTTTTATTTTTATTATAATTAAAAGTCTGGGTGCGTCCACACCCAACCTGAAATTGGGCCTGGACGCGTCATGCCCAAACTCAATTTGCGTTTGGATGTGTCCACGCCCACACCCAAGTTGGGTATGGACACGTCCACGGGCAACCCTAAGTTGGGCGTGGATGCGTCCACGCCCAACTTGGGGCACATAACAACGCTCACACCCAAGTTGGGGTTGGACGCGTCCATGCCCAACTCCAAGTTGGGTCTAGACGCATGCTTGCCCAAACCCAAGTTAGGCATGGATGCGTGGATGCCCAACCTCATTCCACGCCCAACTTGGGGCACACAGCCATGCCTAACTTCAAGTTGAGTCTGGACGTGTCCATGCCTCGCCCAACCCCAAGTTGGGTCTGGACGTGTGCTTGCCCACACCGAAGTTGGGTGTGGACGCGTCCACGCCCACTCACATGTGTTAATATAATAATGTGTGTTATAAATATTATTTTTTCTCTTATACTTCAAAGTGTTCAGATCAAAAATAGTATTATTTGTGTTATAAATATCATTATTTTTATTATAACTCAAAGTATTGATACAAAAAATATTATTATTAGTTGTAATCATCCTTGAAATTCTTAATATAATTATTTATGTTATAAATATTATTATTTTTATTATAATAATTATTATTAATATAATAATTAATAAATTTGAAAAAACTATTATTATTAGTGTTAAAAAAAATATTATTTTTATATTATAAATTTATACAGTAGTTTTTATGAAAATAAAAAGTGAGCCTGCCGCGTAGCGCGGGGCATCCAACTAATAACCATGAAAATAAGATGTTTTTTCCCCTAAATTAGGTGCGAATCACATGTTAAAATAATTTTTTTCATAAAAAATAATGTTTGAGTGTCAAAAATATATTTTGAAAAAGAAAAAGAAATTGTGATTTAGATCAAATAAGTTTATTTTATTTTAATTAAACGGTAAAAAAAAATAAACAACAGCAGCAAATGGATAATTTTTTTTAAAAGTGATCGCGGTAATCTAGGAAAAAATATATTTTTTTTAAATAATAAATAATATCTTTAATTTTCAGCCCATTAAATATGGAATGTACCAAATTATCTTTTATTTGACTTGATAATTACAAAAAAATCATTGTGAAAATACTTAAAAACCCATTGAGGCCAGTTTAATTTTTTTTGCTTCCAATAGTATTTTTGTTGTTTTTTTGTGTTTTTGAAATGCAAAAAGACTTATTTATCCCCAATCAATTTGATAATGACTAATGAATCTTGTAAGAAGATCTAAATGCTCCTAATAACCAGTTTTAAGTTTTTTTATGAGAAGGAAAAAACCGTGAAAATATTGTTCTAGTAAACAACATTTTACTTGATTTAGTTTTTGTTAATAATATTTTTGAATCAATTTATATGCATCAATAAATTTTTTTTTTCTAAGTGATATTTAGAAGGCACTTTAGCATGTTGATGTATTGTATTAAAAAAAATAAAAAAACTCTCTTAAATTCTAACTTTAAAACTCAAAACTAGGATTTTTAAAAAGTAAACAAATTTAATCAGATCAATCTTTCCGAGTTTGCCTAGTTTATAGAGTGACTACTATCTTATTGAGACCTCACATGCTCGCCAATGGATTAGGTTGACTAGTCTGTAAATCACTGTTGTCCCATCATTTTCAACACGTTAATAATTCATCTACCTGCTCTAAAAGTAAAGGAAAAAACCTAAAAAAAACTAAAAGTCTTTGAGTGTACTTTTCTTTTCAGACAAGAAGTTGCAGCAAGCCCTTCTTCTTACGGAAAATTATGAAATCCCCCCCTGGAAAAGGACATAATTTATTGTGAGTGAAGTGTTTTTGGCAAGAATTCTGCAACCCAGCACATGGATTCTACGCCACTGTCTGCGCGGTGACTTGGTCAAGTCCCCGAATGCAAGGTATTTTTGTGCCAAAAAGTCCACTGCGATCTTTCTGCAAAAGCATCCTAGAACCCACCTTGTTCGTCTTTACCGATCGACGAATATGGATAACTTTGAGAGATGATGTGCCTTTTGTACAGCTAAATTAATGAAGATCTAGCCTGGTGGATAGTGAACCTACAAAACAATGTGGGAGACCTTTCAATGGTTTATATATATGAGCAAGGAAGGCAGTGAAGAAGATTGGAAATGTAGAAAGAAGGTGAAGATGCATAAAATCCCCTAACCCTAGATCTTTTTATTCCTTGCATGGGCAGAGGATTTGCACGGGGAGAAGAGAAATTTGTTTAAAAACATGGTTTTGAATCCAAATTAAAAATGTAGTTCTTTCGGTTAAAACTTTGTTAGAATTTAATCTTTAATATAAAATTTTTAATATAAAATATTAATATCATTTAAATAAATTATAAGTAAATAAAAAATTAATCTTGAAGAACTCTTAATTGATATGTTTTGGTAAAATCTTAAAATCCTTTATAAGAACTTTATCACACGTGAGGAAAAAACAAAATTTTTTTGGTGTTTATATAGTAGTTATTTGAGAAGTTAAAATTGGGATTAAAAGGCACTCGAGTTTTTAGAAGGAAAATATCCTAAATAAAATGCATTTTGGGCTTCAACTAGCACATGACTTGGCTTATGTTCGAGTCATCCTTGAAATTGAGTTTATTGTAAAATAACTTTTTAGATTACAAAATATTTTTTATTTTGCCAATTAAAATTTAAATTTATGTGTGGTCCAAAAGAATTATTTATTCCATGCCAATGTTTTGTCCATCCAAACTCATGTATAAAGAATTTGATCAACTTATTCCATAAGCATTTTGCAAACTTGAAAAGTTTTTTTAGCTCAAAAACTTAAGATTTATGCCAAAAATATTCAGGTTTAATTTTGGTTTTTTGATAGATAATTAAATTTGATAATGATGAGGATTAATTCTAGTTATTACCATAAATAATTCTGGTGTTATGGAGGATTATTAAAGTTGATGACAATGATTAATTCTAGTTATTATCATAATTAATTATATATCTTTTTAACTTTTAAAATTCATTATATAAAGGACTAAAGAAGAGTTTTGATGCACAAGATTTGTTTTTCTAACACACAGTTTTATGTTATTTAGCATAACTTTTAAATTGACAGTTGGATTAAGTTGAAAATCTTCTAAAAGATTTAAAAAACAATATTTTTAATAGGGTTAAAACTCCAAAAAAAGCAAACATTAGAAAGGCCTTCAAATAAGTCTCATAAGTTACTATTTGATATTTGATATATTTTCCTAATTGATCTAAAATTCTTTTTATTATTTAGATTAGAATGCTTGGCTTTATTTAATACATGTTTTCTAGTTTGACTAAGACTTTTATTATTTTTTCATTATTTTTGTGTTTTCTTATTGGTTTAGGAAAGTTTTTAAGTTTGTTTAAGGATTATGAATTTCCTAGAGAATAGACTACCTCAGTAGAAAATATTCAACAATAAAATTCTGAAATAAGATTTTTGTGTGATCCTTTTTTTTTAGCATAATAATGTGTTCTTGTACTTGTTGTTTTTTTTTATACTGCTTCCATCTATGTATCAGAGCCCAACTATCCCAAATTATTGTTTGTTGTGTTGTGCATTCTTGGGTGCTAGTAAATAACTATGGCTAGTAGAGGTCACTAAGTAGAACATGTTCATGTAAGAGGGGATGAAGATGTTTCATATATAGAGAGAAACGTTTAAGAATTGATGATAAAAAACATACAAAAATAGATTGCAAAATTGAAAAGAGGAACTAGTGTTCAAGAACTAATGATAGATGATATGCAAAGACAAATTGAAAAATTAAATTGTTAGTTGGCAGGGGTAAAGAGCACTGGGGATTGTGTGAATTGTGATCATTGAGCCATGACTAGTTTTGAAAACCCATTTCAGAAACATGAGCATTTGAGACAAGTTCTTAATCAAGATGACTATATTTTACCATGAGTTAAGCTAGTTTTTGTGGGTTAGGCCAGTTTACTTGTGTTGACTCAAGCTATTATTCTTTTTGTTTTTTTTAAAATCAATATTTCTTCAACTTTATCCTCCAACATTGATTATTTAGGAATTGAATTTATTGATTTTTTTAAATTTTTTTTATGAATCATCATGGTTTCATGAACCGAATCGTGAATTTTGTAGCTTAACTAGAGTTAATCTAGTTTAATTTAATATGTCATCATTACAATATTATTTTTAAAAAGTATTATTTAATATATCACTGTATTAGTATTTAAAAAAGATTTTGTTTGATATGGATTAAATTTTTTATTTCATGACTAAATTATTTTTTTTCAAAAAAAAATATTAACAACGCATTTAATTTTTCCTTTTACATTTAAAAAATTAATCCAACCCATACGCTATACAAGATAGAAGTATATTTATGTTTTAACTGCTTCCGTGGACTTTCCTATTCACTCGAATTTTCATGTAAAGGTAAAATGAGTCTAATCAAACAAACGATCTAAACCCTGTTTCCATTCAAGAGGAGGTCCAAACTCCAACATCCACGTGGAACCACCCAATTGGTTCAAACACCTCGTTCATTGAACCAGTGTTCCTTTGCAGACGAAGTTTGCGGTGGGCAAGAGATAATGCTAGCTGTTATAGTTTAAAATTTTTTTTATTTAAAAATATATTAAAATAATATATTTTTATTTTTAAAAAATTATTTTTAATGTTTAAAAATGCTAAGCAGTGCACACCGTTAATAATTTTATTAGCAGTAGGAAAAGAAAATAAAGAGAGAGGCAACAGTCAAGTGGCGCGAAGACCACGTCACAAGTAAATGCAAGAAACGCGGACAATAAAAACTGGGGAGTGAAAGTACCGTCGTCAACAGTTGCTGGATCCTCATCAGCACTCGCCTTAATCTCTCCTTTTTTTCTCTTCACTTTCTTGATTTTCTAAATCACAATTATCTTCCCTTCCTATTTATTATCTCCACCTGCTTACACTAGCAGCTAGCCATGATTGGCAAAGAAATCCTACACAAGATGAAGGTATGTATGGATGTATATCCTTCGTAGTGAACAGGTTATTGATTTGAGATCTTCAATATATCAACCATTATATATGTGTCTACTGCTTTCCCTGTTTTTTCTTCTTTTTATGGCCTTGAATTCATGAGTTTTTTCTTGCTTGGTCTACGTGTGTTTGGAGACTTCATAAATGTGCTTTTTTGATTTATAATTAAAGACATGATTTTTTGATTTATTTGTTTGGAGTGATATGGATCAGATGGGGTTAGAGATAATGCTTATTCTGTGTTCATAGTAAGTCTTAACATCATTCCAGTTCTGGATTTTATGGGGGGGTACTCTCAACATCATTAAAGCCAGTTGCTAATTATTTGTTACAGTAGCTAATTTATTGAGAATTGGGAACTTTCATGATCATACGAAATTAAAGTATTTTGACATTAACAATCACAATTTGCATTCAGAGATAAGGAATTGTTGAACAAATTATGTAATATCAATGTGTAGTGCGTGCTGAGATATAATGTCAATGAGATGGGATCTTACAATGTGTTTTAGTCGGAAGGAACCAAGAACATGGCAGTTATTATTTTACTTTACAATTGCTATCTTTAACCAAGTTGCTATAATTTCTGTTTGGGAGGAAGACATCACGTTCGAAGAAGAATTGTAAGACTCTTTTGTTTCAAACAATTATAATTACACAACTATGGAAGTATTTTTAATTAATATGTTTTTGTGGTTTGTTCAGCTCTTTGACATTGATTACACATGCATTTTTCAATGGATTACTAGCCGTGTGAGTTACCTACAAGTTTGAATGCACATATTGCAGGAAAAGGTTGGATTAGGTTCTTCTCCAGATTCTGGAAAGGGCAAGAGTAAGATTTCGAAGCACATAACACATGGCTTTCACTTAGTAAAGGGGAAATCACATCATGACATGGAAGATTATGTTGTTGCTCAATTTAAGGAAGTCGATGACAATGAACTTGGTTTGTTTGCAATATTTGATGGTCATCTCAGCCATGTTATTCCTGATTATTTGCGGTCTCATTTGTTTGACAATATCTTAAAGGAGGTAAGGCATTCTATCTGTGCATTGTAAGTCATTATTGAAGCATCATTTTGTGAGCTACTTTGTAGGTCTAAATTTTTTACTATGGTTATGGGATAGGATTCTGGGGTTGGTTGCTTAATGGCTTCTCATTTTTAAGTGGAGCTGAGAATTGATATTTCAACTTTTATGATGGACTAAATATGCTTGCTATTTCCCCTTCTTAGATTGTCCGTTCTGCTTGTAGTTTTCTGTACTGGGTGGATTTGATGAAAATAAATGTCTATTTCTTGTTCGAATATTTCCTTCATGCAGCCAGACTTTTGGACACAGCCAAAAAATGCTATGAGGAGAGCATATTGTATTACTGATACTACAATTTTGGAGAAAGCCGGTGATTTGGGTAAAGGAGGTTCAACGGCTGTCACGGCTATACTAATTAACTGTCAGAAGCTGGTAGTAGCAAATGTAGGTGACTCACGAGCTGTTATCTGCAAGAATGGTGTTGCCAAACAACTCTCAGTTGATCATGAGCCAAGCATGGAAAGGGAGGAAATCGAGAACAGAGGTGGCTTTGTGTCAAACTTTCCAGGTAAGAGATTTGCTGAGTTTCAAGAACTATGTTGTTCTACAATGTTTGGACTCTACATAAATATGATTATGATTGTGTTGTGAGAAATGGAGGATTGGAAATTAGATTGTTAGGACATTACTGCTTTTAATGCCTTTAGGTTTTGAGGCTTGCAAGTGCATGCTGGAATTTTGAAAATGGATTGCATACTGTGCACTCTTTCACAGGGCTAATGGATGCTTTAAATGATAGAATTTGCACAAGTTATTGCACTGATTTGGTGTCCTGTGACCTGTTGATGAATAGACGTGGGTTATCCTTTTAAACTGATGGAACTGCACTTTTCTATTAACTAAGTTTGCGCTTATTCCTCTTCATTTTCATCTGGTTTCAGACAGCCGTTGTCAGTATGCAATCTGTTGCACTATGATCAGCCATGTGATTCTTCTTTGTTCCAATATCAATACCTTTAGACTATCTCTCCCCCTTATAGAGATGTTTCAATAGTCTGTCACTATCAATATTAACTTTCCAACTTTATGAATTCAGGGGATGTCCCACGTGTTGATGGACAGTTGGCAGTGGCAAGGGCATTTGGTGACAAGAGCTTGAAGGAACATCTGAGTTCAGAACCAGATGTTGCAATGGAGATGATTGATGATGATACAGATTGTATTATCTTAGCAAGTGACGGGTTGTGGAAGGTTTATTTTACTTGGAACTTTCTACCTCTAATCTTTGTTGGAAGGATAAATTATTTGTTTGCCCTTTTTATGGACTAAAATCCGTTCCTCAATATGACGCCAGGTGATGTCCAACCAAGAAGCGGTGGATGCTGTCAAGAACATAAAGGATGCGCTGTCTGCAGCAAAGCGGCTTACTGAAGAAGCACTTAATAGGAAGAGTTCAGACGACATTTCCTGTGTGGTTGTGAAGTTTCAGTGACCTCACCCCGGATTCCTCCTCTTGCTCATGTTTGATAAGAAACTCTCAGAGGTGTGTAATACTGTAATTAGCCCTGGTACATTAATAACTATCATGTATGTTTTCTGCTACATTAGTAGCTGGTTATCGTGTTCTGTTGCAAGTTGAATGAAGTAGACCTGCTTGGTATCATTGCGCCTATAATATATAGTTCAAGGGAGTAGGGATGTTTGAATGGTTTGGCGAACCGTCTCTTTGATGCCAGCCTTAGCCCTCAAAGGAGGGGTTGCCCCAACTACTGTGTCTAATGTTACCTTGCTACCAAATTATTATATTATTATTTACAAAAGAAGTTATAAGAGGGTGGTGTTTTACTGTAGATACATTGTAGAACAGACTCGTTTGCACTGTGGATTCGACATTATGTTATATTGTTCATCAGGGCCAAATGATATCGTCAACCACATCCTTTCTTGAATTTGATTTTTTGAAAACATATATTCGCTTTGGTCCTTAGGTTTCCAAGTTTTTCTTGAATGGTTCTTGCCCTTCATTTGTAATACATGCCGGTCCCTAGATGGAGAGAGAGAGAGAGAGAGAGAGAGAGAGAACTCTGATGAGCTCCATTCAGGCCATGTAATTCAAAAATCTGTGTGTCCATGTATTCTCGGAAAAAATATTAGTCTTTTGGGATTCATATGTTTGTGGAAGTAAGTTTCTAGAGACGTGTTTTGAGGTTGTAAAATGGTTTTTAAATGGTTATTTTTTAGACTTTTCATGCAACTTAACAAGAAAATGATATATCATGATTTTGACCTTTATTTATATGTAAAAAATAATATGAAAATTAATTACTATTGTAAAAAATAATGATTTTTTTTTTATAACCTTACAAGAAATAGGGATTAATTATCAATTTATTTTATAATAATAGAGGTTTGATAATTAATAACTAATTAATCTAGGGCTTATAGTCTTAAAAACTTTTACAACTATAACAAAATTGATATAACATTGATGTGCTTGCAATAACGAAAATATTGCCACTACTATTACCAGTAGATGTTATGTTGATAATTTATTGTTTTTTTAGTTTATATTAGTTTTTGGTTAATAATATCTAGCTTTTGATAATAATCATTCGATGTTATAACCTGAATTTTAAATTTATAATTAGCAACACAGGTGCGATGTCATAAGGACATTACACCTACACTAAATCTTAAATGTACATATCATAAAACAAATTATATAAAGATTTTACAACATTTTAATATCCTTCAAAATATTATATTTTTCAAAACTAGTAAAAATAAATAACACTTCAAAAATTCTTTTCATTGGATAAAATAAAACAAATAATCTATAATGCTTATTACATTGTTAAAATCTGAATTTAATTAAAATAGTGTAATAGTAAAGTGTCTAAAATATCGAATAAAAAACTAAAAGGAAAACTTTGTGGAACAAGTAAGGCATAACGACTAAAACTGAAGAAGCAATAACACTCAATAAAATTTACATGCTAACAAAAATTAAAAACTTGAAATAATATTAAAAAAAATAGGGGGATAAGTTCAACCAAGTCAGTAAGGGAATAACATTTAACATGTATCTTAGATATTAATAGTTTCCAAGTCGTACATATCTTGATATAAATATACATACTAAGCATATTAACATAAAGTAGTGGAATACATGTCAGGGATCAGATGACTCCAAAAAATGACGAGATGACACTTGAAGGTGACCATTATGGAAGGATTAGTCGCTACAAGCTGACACTTCTCTCACAAGATAGGTATACAAAATATTATATGCAAATAGACGAACTATTCTCTGTTAGCATGAAGTTACTGACAAGTATATCGATATTAGAACATAATAGATACTTGCATAATTATCAAAGTAATGTATATCTTATCAAATAGAATTTAGTCCAACAGAATATGAATGTAAATTCAAGAACATGTGAGTACTTAGAAAATAAAGCAATATATATAAATATTCAAGAAATTAACTACATGTACTCATTGTATAATCAACATTCATATTTATTTATATTGCATGCATATTAAAGATTATCTCACTTACCTGAAAAACGAAAGAAAAAGACAAACAGATGCAGAACCGAAGACTACTGAAGATCGTTAGGAGAAACATCAACATAACTTATAACGGATACGGAAAACACTAAAAAACAACTCGAAGTAAAGTAACATAAAAGATTAAAAACTCTAAGCTTAAAGACTACAATGTAAATATAAAGCCAAATTGATTCACCCGATCGATCTCGAACTTAACCCAAACTGATCAAACCTAACATATCCGATAAAACTCTATTGTTGGTCAATTAGTCGACCAAGATAACCAACCGGTCGACCACTATCACAGGCTAAGTAGTTTAAACTAATCGGTCGACAACATTAATCAGTCAACTGGTTAGCCAGTTCAACCAATTGGTCGACTGATTAATTAGGGTTTCCAGAATCTTGATTTGCCAGTCTTCAAACTTGTAAATTTCATAATAACACAATCTATTTTTCAACAAATCATAATTCCAGACATCAAATCACTTTGTTTAAGGCCAACTAACATTTTAAAATATCAATTCAATCCTTTAAATCATTTTAGCATCAAAACAATATAAAAACCCTAAATACATCTTAAAACTTCATAATCAATCCTTAATTGAAAATAAAAAAAGAGGAAAAATCACTTACTTGTTTCTTCAACCTTTCTTGAACTAAAAACTTAAATTCAAAAATGAAATCCCTTGTAAACAGGAGTGGAAAGTCACGACAGGGGAGAGAAAACAGAGAAAGAGAGAAAACGATGCTTTAACAATTTTTTCTTTAAATATCTAGGTTGGTTGGTTGGATTTGGGTTGAACCTTGGGCTTAGATTGTGCTAAAAATATGGGTCTTACAATTGACATTTTTAAAAAAATGTTATTTCCTATTCTTTTGAATTAACACAAGAGTTTCGTTTGACTATATCATTTTTTTTTATATATAAATTTATAATTAGGTTTCAATCTATGAAAATTAATATTTAAAATTACATCAATCCGAAAAGAAAATAAACTATCAAGCAGAGATGATGAGTTTTTTTTATTTATAGTTATGGACTCATTAAATGAAATCATGCACCATTTCAATATAGATTGCTTGATCATTCTTATGAACATTGATTTTTGTGTTCTTTTAATTATTGACTCTTTCAATTATATTTTTAAGTGTTATTAATAATTAATTGCGTGATATCAAAACTATACATATCTATAAAATATATCTAAGCTCAAAAGTAAAAATACACATGATATTAAATACTATAAAATGCATATTAAATTAAAATATTTTTAAAATTAATATTAATCAATTTTGATTTCACTTGACTACATTTTTAGAATGAATTGAAATATTAAAATAGACTTTATAAGGTTACTAGTCGAAACTACTAATTAAGAAAAAACTAAAAGATCTTGGCAAGATGTTGTTCATTCAACTATACACACACATAATTGCATTGTGAATTTACACAAAGTAATTTTTTTTTTGAAATCATGTAGTTATTTTCACCTCAATTCTATCCTTCCATGTGAGTTTTATTCGAGATTGGTTTTAATGGTTTGTTACTAAGTTTAATGTGGGGTTTTCGTTGGATAAAAAAAGAATCCTATCATCGGACTAGCACTTGATTCTGTAAAACAATATTCATATTTTTTGTTTTTCAAAGGATTGAAACTAAAGGAAACTACAATTGAAAATTGTAAAGAAAAAAATGGAGCCCCTTTTGCTTTCGAAGGGAAGAAAAGAAGAAACTAAACATGAGAACTGAGGAGAGGAGAGAGAACACTACCAGAAAATCGGAGAAAACCAACGGAATTACCGACGGAATTTTTCCGTCGGTAATATTTACCGACCAACATAATTCCATCTCAAAATCTGTCGGTATATACCAACAGCCTAAATCCATCGGCGAAATGGTCGGTATATACCGACGAAAATATTCTGTCGGTATATATCGACAGTTTCGCCGACGGGGCATACCGTTTGTCTGGAAATATGCAACGGCGTGGTGACGTTAGACGATTTTACTGACGGAATTACCGAGGGATTCAAATTGAGATAGCAGTACAGTGACGTGACACTTTCACCGACAGAATCGCCGATGGAATCACCGACGGAAGTAATCCGTCGGTGATTCCATCGGAAAAACCATATACCCATCGATCTGCCGACACTCTCTTCCTCTGTTTCTCCTTCTTCTTCTTTCCCATCCCATCTCTCCCCTCCCAAACTGCAACCACACCCATCCCAACTCTCCACTATTCTCAACACGAGCACTCAATATCCGTACGTGGTCACAATATCCATTTCTTGTAGATTTTATCATTTTTTTGTAAGTAAACCTATCCTTTTTAGTTTAAATATTTAATTGTGAATTTTATTGTTTTAATATATGTATTTTGTTAACGTATGTACTTGTTTAATTGTTATTTGTCAAAGAAACTTGTAGTATGAATGTATAATTTTGTAGTTGTTATAGTTTTTTTTAGATTTTATCAAATAATTATATTTGTTTGTAAATTGTTGAAATTTTGTTTGAATTACACCGAATTAAATGTGTCGTTGTGATGAAATAAATAATTAATAGCTTGTTTAACGAGTCTTGTTTAATTGTTATGAATTCTATTTCGAAGTTGTGATTTCTGTAAATTTATATATGTATAAATTTGTATGTATGAACATTGATAGTTGATAATTGATAATAAATATTTAACATAAGTGTTGTTTTAGTTTGTTGGATAATGTCGGGGAAAACCAATATTTTTGTTATGTTTTATAGAGGTTCAATAGAAGTCATGGATGATCGTTCATGGATGTATCGGGACTCACCCCAAGGATTGCGGAGGATGGATTATTGTAACGGTGTCCAGGGTTTTATTAATTTCGCAACATCTATTCCGAGGAATTTTACTGATGGCGGTATTAGGTGTCCATGCAGGAAGTGTAAAAATTTAAAGTTTCTGCATCAAGATGTTGTAACGATTCATCTTCTAACCAAAGGGTTCATGGAAGATTACCTGTGTTGGTATGCTCACGGAGAACTATTTGTTCCTGATGAGAGCATGAAAGAACAGGTGGTTGGGTCAACTTCTAGTGCTAGCAACATGCATGAAGTTGGAAATGAGAACAGTAATCCTTACAGGAATATGGTTATGGATGCAATGAGAATGAGTGAAGATAATGTCAGGGAATG
>Ga0325410_1001121_pt1 | contig 29304 bp, 14 predicted proteins | sample PopdelMetagenome_16_FD_206182 | JGI IMG/M metagenome (GOLD analysis project Ga0325410, IMG submission 206182) | Populus deltoides microbial communities from Bellville, Georgia, United States - Xylem-PdIQD-R3 | ecosystem: Host-associated > Plants > Phyllosphere > Stem > Wood/Secondary xylem...
GTATGGGCTATGAAAGTACTAAGTATTTGTTATACCAAGTGTTATACAACATAAATCTAGATTAACCATTTAACAAGCAAAGTATTAAAAGTGAACAAGATAACAAATATAAACCATGTTAGTATCCAACATTAAGGTCCATGTTAAGTTTATGTTATACTTATTCTTACACCATTAGTGTACCCTTTTCACCTTGACATAATTAACTTAGCTACACATAATGAAAGAAAGAAACATAAATAAACAAGATAAGAACATAAATGAGAAAGAAGTTAACTAAGTAAAGAAAAGGAAATGAAAGGCATAAACAAGAGATTAATATAAACAAAACTTAAGTAGTACAAAAGAGAGAGCAAGAGCATGATCTTCATCTGAACACCAAGATGCCTAAATACATAGCAAATGCCTCCTTTTATAGGCCAAAATTCGGAACTATTGATTTGTTGACTAATTGATGAGTGGGTGGCCACATCTTGACTTGGTGACAATCCTTATCTTCTTGTCTGCCAAAAACGTTATTGATGACGTCATAATTTGAACAAACTTAAATCATGAAAGTTCTAGAGAATTGTCTCATCTTTCCAGGGTAAACATTTGAGATCATTTGGACTTCTAAAACTCGAGATATGGGTTGAACACTAAACAGTGTCTAGGCTGTAGGATAGATTCAGACTTCTTTATTGTTGCTACAATTTGGACTTGAAAACGGCCTTTTTAAATCTTGGGCTTCACATGAAAGTTGTAGGCCTATGTCTTATCTTTCCATCCATATAAAATGGACCTAAATCCAAGATCTGCAGCTCCAGATATGACCCAATTACCAAACAGTGTTCCAGTTTGGACTACACCAGCATCTCTTTTCTAAGTTTGGTCATCTCCTTTCAATTTCAGTACCTCAACTAATCAATCAATTCTTTTATTTATGTGATAGGCCTGCATTTAAGATGAACATTTACCATAAATTAAAGGTATCTTATATAATTAGATATGTTACTATAAAACATGTTTTAGTTAAGGAGTTATTGATACTTCAAGTGCAAAATAATGATATAAAACCTTGATAAAAATGCACTTTTAAGTACTAATCACTGCGAATTTGCGATTCGCTGCCGAATCTGAGTTTCCTGCAACGAATTAGCATTTGCTGCCGAATTGTGTGTCCTGCAACGACATTGTGATTCGCTGCCGAAACTGAGTTGGCTGCAGCGAAGTAGCATTCGCTGCCGAATTGCTTGTTCTGCAGTGAATTTTTGGTTCACTGTCGAAATTAAGTTGTGTGCAGCAAAATAGCATTCGCTGCCGCAAAATTTATTGGCTGCAGCAAACCAGTTTTCGCTGCCGAAATTGTGGTGCAAGCAGTGAAACAGTTTTCGCTGCCAAATTGGCAGCCTGCAGCGAACCAGTTTTTGCTGCTGAATTGGGCAGCCTGCAGTGAACCAGTTTTAGCTGCCGATTTCTACAGTATGCCTTCTAGGTAGAAATGACTTAAATGCTAGTAACAATTTCATGATATGATGGTGTAAAATGTGGAACACTTGAATGTGAACATATGAAATCTTGAAATATGTGTGGTGATGAATGTGAATTGAAGATGCAAATGAATTGATTGTGGCCATTGGTGTCTTGGGTGTTGTGACTGGGATTGGACCATCGCCAGGACAAGGACAGACCACAAGTGGAGCAGGTAGGTGGTTTCCACCTTTTTCCCATTTTGATGTTTATGTTTTGAAATGATTCACTTGTGATGATATTTTATTTAAATCCTTGTTGTAAGAGGAAATGACGAAGAAGAGTTGGATAAATTCTTGATGATTGTCGAAACGACTATGAAATGTCGAACAAGTTCTTGATGAATGTTGAAACAATGGTGAAAATGTTAGAGTTCTAAAATGACCCATTTGAGGTGAACATCTTATTGAGTTATGATGAATACTAAACCGAATATGAGATGTTGTTGGGGCTATTATGAATTTGGGCTGCTAATGAATGGTAATATGAGCAGTACGAAGGATCTACTTTTGTATTCTTATTGAATGTAATGGTGATGAATGATTGTATGAGTATTATGAAGGATCTACTGTTTTATTATATTGAATGTAATTGTGATGAATGTATTACCAAGGATCTACTGTTGTATTCTTATTGAATGTAATGATGATGAATGATTGTATGAGTATTATGAAGGATCTATCGTTTTATTATATTGAATGTAATGGTGATGAATGATTGTATGAGTGTTATGAAAGACCTACCGTTGTATTGTATTGAGGGTTAATTACCACAAATGGTGGTGTGAGTATTACGGGGGATTTATTGTTATGTTGCATTAAACATTAACTGTCATGAATGGTTGGATGAGTGATACGAAGGGTATTGTTGTGTTATACTGAATGCTAAACCATTATGGGATGTTTGGTTCTGCATTATAAAGGATCTATCATCGTGTTACGGAATGATAAACTAATAGGAAATTGTGGTACGAGTATCCCGAAGGGTCTGCTATTATGTTGTAGGGAATGTCAAATTGTCATAAATTCTTTGATGAAACAATGATTAGCTTTAGCTAATGGCATCCGAATGGATGACCGGAACAAACAATTGATAAGTTTCGACTAATGGCATCCGAATGGATGACTGGGATAAATGATTGATTAGCTTCGGCTAATGGCATCCGAATGGATGACCAGAACAAATGATTGATTAGCTCCGGCTAATGGCATCTGAATGGATGACCGGGTTAAATGATTGATTAGCTCCGGCTAATGGCATCCAAAGCGGATGACCGGGTTGAACAAAGATTAGCTTCGACTAATGGCATCCGAATGGATGACCGGAATAGATGATTGATTAGCTCCGACTAATGGCATCCTAAATGGATAATCGAGATTAATAAACGATTAGCTATGGTAATGGCACCATAGATGAACTACCAGAATGAATAAATGATTAGTTTCGATAAATGGCATCCTAAATGGATACTCGAGATGAATAAATGATTAGCTACGGTAATGGCACCCTAGATGAATTACCAGAATGAATAAATGATTATCTTTGAAAAATAGCATCCTAAATGGACAATCGAGATGCATAAATTACTAGCTTCAGCTAATAACATCCTAGGTGGATAACCGAGATGAACAAATGATTAACTAAGACTAATGGCACCCTAGTGGATGACAGGATGAATAAATAATTGGCTTCGGCTAATGGCCTCCTAAGAAGATAGTCGGATTTGAGTGTATGAGTTAGTTTTAAGAACTGATGTGTTCATGTATACTACGTTTCGTATATACTAAGTATATGAAAGGACTATAATGGTTATGCTTTAAACAGAGAAAAACATTAATTCGGCTAACGGCATTCGAGATGAACGATCGGGTTTGAGTACTGCGATTAGCCTCAGTAATTGATGAATTATTAACGGTGGTATGTACATAAGTAAAGGGAAATTAAAGAATTATGCTTTTTGGTCCATGAATGAAATGTGACTTTAATCTTGTTTTATTATGTTTTCTTAAATGGCCTATAATGCTTAAAATTACCTTGTGTTGTAACAGGGACATCATACCAATATGGTGCGTAAGGAAATTTATTTCATAGCTCACGCATTTCGAAAAGAATTATATACTCGCATATTATGGGTGATATGAGTTCTGCATGAACGGACATGTAAATCACTCAATTAGTCATCCGATCCTTTTTGTAAAAACTAGTAAATAAATATTAAAATGGAATACAGACAAGAATATACGAACAAGTTGATATGAAGTGTATGAATACTCATATGAGGTATTCATCTAATAAGGAAGTCATGTTGTAAGAATCACATGCGGTTAGGATAACAAAAGTACTAGTTGTGTAACTTGTTGTTCGACACTCTTGTATGAACTCGTGATGATATGAGATTAGAACAAGAATGAGAATTTATGAATATGTCAATATGATGTAATGTAAAAAAAAAAAATCCAGTGACTTTGGCCTTGAAAAGGCTGGGTCATTACATATGCAGTCTGTTAGCATCCTTTACCAACAGCTCCTTACTTTTGGTAAGATGTTTGGGCTCTTCTATTTTCTTTGATGGTGTTGGGGAAGGCATTAAACATTCCATTTTACACCATATCGGGTTTTCAGAAGGTAGTTTTCCTTTCAAATACCTTGGAGTTCCTCTAAATCCTCACAGATTATTGGCTAGTTAGTATTTTCCTCTCTTGCATAAGCTGGAATCATCAATTCAGAGTTGGATTGGAAAGCACGTTTCTTATGCTGGCCGGCTTGAGCTAATTAGATCAATTTTACATTGCATGGTCCAGTTCTGGATTAGTATCTTCCCAATGCTGGGTTTAGTCATCAGTAAGATCAACAGCTGATGCCGTAATTTTCTATGAAGTGGGAACCCTTGGACTAATCACTCTACTCTCGTTGCCTAGAGAAAGGTGTGTTCGCTAAAAAATGAAGGCGGTCTAGCTCTTTTTGATATCAAGGCCAGGAACAAGAGTTTTTTAGCACGGCAGCTTTGGAACATACACCTTAAATCGGACTCTCTTTGGATTCAATGGGTTGATCATTACTACCTCCCTCATCATTCCATATGGGCTTCAGATATAAGGAAAACATCATCCCCTCTATGGAAGTCCATTTACATCCTCAGAAATCAACTGGTAGAATAGTGTGGAGGAATTTTTAAAGCAACTGCTACTCTTCAAAGTTGGCATAATGGATTAGGGACTTTTATTGTAAATGCCCATGAGTTTTTCAAATTTAAAGGCAATTGTGTCTAACAGGATAAGATTGTCTGGGAGCAGTGGTCTATGCCTAGATATAACTTCCTTTTATGGCTTGTTGTACTTAGTAAACTCAAAACAAGAGATACACTTATCTTTATCTCCACAGAAAATTTGTGCACCCTATGTACACAACAAGAGGAGTCCCATGATCATCTTTTTTTCAGTTTTGTATAGACCTCACTATTATGGAGCAGGATTAGGTGTTGGCTTCAGATCAATCGGGCTATGTCTACGCTTAATAGCGCCATTAAAGGTCTCAATTGTAGAAGTAACAGCTTACAACAAAGAATGAAAAGAGTGTCACTATCCCTGCTTGTATACCTGATTTGGGAAGAACAAAACTGAAGAATTTTTTAACATTTTTCCAAAATAGTTGACGCTATCTTCCACAAGTTTCAGATATTGTTCTACATAGTTCTCCACTTTCATGAAAATGACCACTCTCTGTACCACGTTACTGAATGAATGGGGTTTTGTTCCTACTAGGGTTTGTGATTGTAGGTTTTCTTTTTTCGATCACCATAGCCTGCTGGTCGCTGTTGTTGTACATACTATTTTTGTTGATTCTGATGCTCTTTATCTTTAAGTTATTCATAATTTTGAATGGCTTCATGATTCATTGATGGTCTAACGTGAGGATGACAGCTTCGTTTCTTTAGGAGATAATGGCCCGACACTGATTACTAGGTACCCTGATGATATGAATCCTTGCATGGCTTTCCATGGTTCTCTGCATAATATTGTTCTTCCCTATGGGTAGCTGATTTGGGGTGAACTTTGTCAACACATTTATGTTCTAGCTTTTTAATATGTTGTCAGCCTTGCGTGGCATATATATCTTTTTCTAGGAAGTTTGTTCCCTTTACTGTTTTTTTTTTTTTCAGGGTGCGTGTTGCCCTCTTCTTTGTATATTTTTATGTACTTGATGTTTTTCTCAGCATGGTCGCTTTTGATCTAAATATATACTTACATTTTGATTTTTTTAAAAAAAGTAAAATAGCTAAAGCATATAACAAAAAGGTTAGGCCCCAGGGTGTTTAAAGAAGGATATCTGGTGTTGAAGAAGATCCCAATGATATCGGGAGAATATCATAGTAAATAGCCGCCAAACTACGAGGGACTATATGTGGTGAGAAATGTTTTTTTTTTAGGAACCTTAATTCTAACCAATATGGACAGAGAGGATCTATCTAGACCTGTAAACTCTGATGTTGTAAAAAAATACTATACCTAATGTATTATTCCCATCTATTTCTAAAATTGAAGTTTGGCTAAGACTTCTTTGATGTGTTTCCCTTTTTCTTCAAAAATTATGCATGATTTTATGTTTTCACAAAAACATTTTGGAAAATAAAAGTTTTAGTACAAAAGCAAAAGCCAAATTGATGTTTGTTTTAGTTAATAAGTTTTAGGAATTCAAGTGACTCTATTGAAAGATAATTTTACTCTCAAAGACAAAACCTAAAAAACAAACAACCCACGTAATAAAGCTAAAGTCTTAGCTGAACAAATAATTTTGCATGGAAAAGCAAAGTTTGTCGATCCTAAACGCACGCATTTGAAATGAGAAAAGACCATCTTTGATCATCCTTTCACAACTCTAAAATATCCATTGCAGTTTCTATTGAGCCTAATAAGTTTTTCTTGAGAAAATAACCCTGACTAAGATCACACCCCATGCTAGAGACAAGTGCAAGAATCATGAAAAAGTAATCAAATATGCAAAATAATCATCAATGATTAAAGGTGCCCAAATAATGTTGGGGGCATGAAACAAAACAATTTCAAAAGGTCAAAAGGTTTAAGCATATTATAAAAAAATAGCAAATATGATGATAGTACTCAAAATAAAAGATAACAAGCCTAGGCTTGACACTAGAGAGCACAACAGACTATTTCACAAGTCAATTCTAAGGTCCGAAAATCCACAAACCAAAAGAGGTTGGGAAACAAGCATCAATGATTCTTAGTCTTGAAATTCCTTGAACACCTTTTGAGCCTACAAATACTCTTTTTCTTTGTAACCATGAACCAAATCATATGTTACATGCCTAATCAAGCCCTTTCTGATCAAAGGAAAGCAATTTAAATGGATAGGCAATGTTTTCCCATGTGAAACAAGCTCTATTATTCATAAAATGAATGTTTTGAAGATTGGTTCTCTGAAACTCTCAAGTTAAAGTGTGAACCTTCTTGACCAAATAGGACATGAAACAAACATTACTTCATAGTTTCACCAAAAGAATATGAAATTTCTCAAAGACCTGATAATGGGAATCGCTTGAATTCTTTTTAGAACAGGTTTGCTTTAAATCAATGTCAAAATGGTTCTTGTTCTTGGAATGGCTTTAAAGTTTCAAAAATTTTTCGAGAAAGCAATCCTTGTAAATAACCAATCACTTCCCGTTTGGCATCATCCTTAGAAAAAACTCAAAAGCTTAGAATACTCGAGGATATGATCAGGCTGGAGCAATCCAATAAATATAATAGGACTGACTTCATAATTCTCTTTCTGAGAAGATAGAGGATGTTGAACAAAATTGATCTTTAAGCAGGGAGGAATGAAGATACAATCTAAAGATCTGTTATTTCCAGAGATTAAAACCGCAAGTGATGGCTTGAGTAAGCGAAAACAAGAAGCCACTAAAGCTAGTTAAAAGAGATCCAACTCCAAAAAAGGGAAATTCGTGAAGAAAAGGAACCTATATTTCTCATGTAAGTATACATGCATCATATTGCATTGCATTTGGGTCCTTGTTGAGAATATAAGGAAAAAGAATCTCTAATGCATTTGTAGTTTACCAACCCTATCTTTTTTAATGTGTCTTTGAGCCCTCAACCATCTCAAATAATGCGTTTTTAGCCCTATTTCTCTTTCTTTTTTAATGGGCTTTTGAGCCCTCAACCATCTTAGATAGTGAACTTTATAGCCCCATTTCTCTTCCTTTTAAGAGCACTTTTGAGCCCTCAACCCAAATAGTATGCCTTCTAGCTTTATCTCATCTTTTCCTTCAAAATGCAATTTCTAGCCCTCGCATCCTGAATAATGCACATTTTAGCCCTATCTCATCTTTCCTTTTAAGCGCGCTTTCTAGCCCTCACATATCAAATAGTGCGCTTTCTAGCCCTACCTCATCTTTTCCTTCAAGGTGCGTTTTCTAGCCCTTGCATCCTAAATAATACGCCTTCTAGCCCTATCTCATCTTTTCTTTCGAGTGCACTTCCTAGCCCTCACATATCAGATAATATACTTTCTAACCCTATCTTATCTTTCATTTCAAATGTGCTTTTTAACCCTCGCATATCAAATAGTGCGCTTTCTAGCCCCACCTCATCTTTTCCTTCAAGATGCGCTTTCCAGCCCTCGCATCCTAGATAATACGCCTTCTAACCCTATCTCATCTTTTCTTTCAAGTGTAATTTTTAGCCCTTACACATCAGATAATGCGCTTTTGAGCTCCATCTCATCTTTTCCTTCAAAGTGCACTTCCTAGCCCTCGTATCCTAGATAGTGTGCCTTCTAGCCCTATCTCATCTTTCCTTTCGAATGCGCTTTCTAGCCTTCACATATCAGATAGTACATTTTCTAGCCCTATCTCATTTTCCTCTGAGCGCGCTTTTAAGCCCTCACTTCAAACATTTTCAGAAGGATTGACCATTTCTTGATTTTGTGAGTCCAATATATTTTATTCCTTTTTATTCTTTACAAAGCTTACAATCTAAAGTCTCTTACGAAACTTCTTATCGGAAACATTGTAAAGAGAGGGGCAACTGTCATAACCCATTTATGAGTTATTCCCCCTAAATTTATATTTTTTTTCTTCTCAAAATAAAATAATAATAGTAAAGAGATTAACGACATGGAAAAAGCTGGCTGAGGAGGGATTTCAAATATAGAAAAATCAAGCTACAATTTTGGATGGAATCGAGAGCCTAATTGTATCTCATTATACCCAAATTGGAGAGGCAACACAGATTTAAGGACAAATTAAATCATTATTGGACGAATCTGCATAAAAATTAAGTCTAAGGACATAATTAGATTTTTAATAGGCCAATTTGATTTAATCATGGTCTGAATTAAAGTTTAATTATGTTTGAAAATTAATTTGGGTTCAATTGAAGGATTTAATTAGGTGTAAAGACTTAAATATACTTTAAATGAGTCAAATTAATTTTGTTAGGAACTTAATTGGTGAAACATTAAGTCTAGAAGCCCAAATTAGACTTTGGAATTTTAGAAGACCAAATTTATTTTTTACAATGTCAATTGATTCAAATCAGGGGTAAAATCACAAGAATATTAAAGTTTTAGGATCAATGAAAGGCTAAATTGAAGAAATTCGCAGCCAGTGATCATTTTGAAAAAGGTGTCGAACTCTGGGGACAAAATTGAATGAAATTAGGGGTGAAATTGAAGAGATTTAAAAGTTTAATGGTCGATTAAGAGCTCAATTGAAGAAATTCGCAGTTATTAACCAGTTTGAAAAGGGTGTTGAACTCTGGTGAACCAATTGACTGAAATCAGGGGTGAAATTGAAGAGATTTGAAAGTTTAAAGGTCAATTAGATGTTAAATTGAAGAAATTCAAGACCAAGGACCAAAACAAAAAAAAGGTGCTAAAATCTAGGGCTTACATTGAAGTTCATCAAGGGTAAAATTGCACAAAATTGAAAGTTTAAAGAAAATCAAAGGTGTAATTAAGAGAAATCACAAATTGAAGGACTAGATTGAACTTTACCAAAACAACACTGTTTTTAGTAACTGTTCATCTTCTTCTTTAGTTTTGTTCGAAAAGACTACTCAGAGAGCTACTTTTCAGAGGCATTTAATGCTTCATCTCTCCATCAAATTTGACAAAACTTGCACGAAAATGATGGCCTAACATCTAACTACACCCTAGTATGGTCCTTTCTGGTCGATTGACACCACATCGGTTGTGACGTCGGCCTAAAAAGGCCAGCTCATACAGCCTTCAATTGTCAAATTTTAACAGTTCATGATGCTCACTTTGAGTCAACGGTTGGGATCCTTCGAGGCTGAATCAAGAGTCAAGATTTGGCACCATTAAAGATACAATACCCCTTTTCCATATCCTATAAATAAGGTTGGATTCCATGCTCTGAAGAGTGACACGACCAAAAGATTGATGTCTTCTCCCAAGTGCAGGAGTGTCGAAGTAATAAATAACCCGGTAAAACCGGGGTCGAACCACAGGGAAGTTAACTATATAATAAACTTAGCTAAACATAATGAAGAAGAGAAACATAAATAAACAAGATAAGAACTTAAATAAGATATAAACTAACTATACAACATAAATCTAGATTGACCATTTAACAAGCAAAGTATTAACAGTGAATAAGATAACAAATACAAAACATGTTAGTATCAAACATTAAAGTCCATGTTGAGTTTATACTATACTTATTCTTACATCATTAGTGTAATATTTTCACCTTGACATAATAAACTTAGCTAAACATAATGAAGAAGAGAAACATAAATAAACAAGATAAGAACTTAAATAAGATATAAACTAACTAAGTAAAGGAATGGAAATGAAAAGCATAAACAAGAGATTAATATAAAAAAAAATTAAGCATTACAAAAATATAAAGAAAGCAAGAGCATGATCTTGATCTGAAAATCAAGATGCCTAAATGCGTTGCAAATGCTTCCTTTTATAGGCTAAAATTCGGAACTATTGATTTGATGACTAATTATTGAATGGGTGGCCACATCTTGACTTGATGACAATCATTATCTTCTTGTCTGAACAAAACATCATTGCTAAAGTCAGAATTTGAATAGATTGTCCACATGAAAGTTCTAGGAAATTGTCTCAGCTTTCTAAAAAAAAAGAATCGGTGCATTTGGAGTTCTAGAACTCGAGATATGGGTTGAACACTGAACAATGTCTAGGCTGCACGTCAAATTCTAACTTCTTCGTTGTTGCTAAGATTTGTACTTCCAGATAGCAGAATTAAGTCTTGGACTCCCATGAATGTTTTAGGCCTATGTCTTAGCTTTCTACCCATATAAACCAAATTGAAATCCAAGATCTACAGCTCCAGATATGACACAATGACTGAATAGTGTTCCAGTTTGGACTGAACCAGCATCTCTTTTCTAAGCTTAACCCTTTCTTTGTCTTCTCAATTTCAGTAGTTGAACTCATCAATCAATCATTTGATTTATGTGATAGGCCTACATTTAAAATGAGAATTTATCCTGAATTAAAGTTATCTTTTATTATCAGACTTGTTATTATAAAACATGCTTAAGTTAGGGAATTTAATGATACTTTAAGTGTAATATGATGATGTAAAACCTTGATAAAAATGCATTTTTAAGTACTAATAAAAGAGGAAGAAAATCAGGTGCAAAGTTGATGAAAAAAACTAGCCTCCCTCCCCAGTTTTTTTTCTTTATACCATTAGTTCTCTCTCTTCCCCCTCTCCCCCTACTGCCTCTTCAACCAACACAACCTCTAAACTATCGTGAATGACTACAACACAACCTCCTCCACCAATCCATCTCCTCACTAGTGATAGAAACAGTCACCGCAAGCTTCTCTCTCTTCTCTTCAAACTTCTTAATTTTCCTCCTCCAGCAGCTAACGTCGGCCATCATTTCTTCCATCAACGCTTCCTGAGACACCGGTCAAACCTCCTCATGATAGTTGAAACCCCCACGCTAGGTAATCTTCCTCTTCTTTTCTCTTCTTCTTCAACCTTCCCTCTTCCCCCTCCCTCACCGCTGCATCTAGAATTCATTCTATATGCAGTAGCAAAATTAATTAACGTGGTCGCTGGGCTAGGCCCATTTCGGCCCAACTCATACGGCTGGGCCAGGTCTAGCCTAGCACATAAAAAAAAAGACTGGTTTGTTGGGTCGTTATTCGCCCAACCTAAACCGGTTGGGTCCAACCGAGATGGTTAGGCCAGCCTAGCCCATAAAAAAGAGCAACCATGTCTGTTGGGCCACTATCAACCTAACCCAAGTCAGTTAGGTGGCCCAGCCCAATATATTTAATAATAATATAATAATATAACAAAATTCATATTTTCCAAATAGCATTTTAAGAATATTTTTGGGCTCCTTGCGTGTTTTTCCCAACAATTTTGCATAATATCAGGCGTAGACTTACACTGTGAGATATAGATCCGGTATTTAAAATATCAGGTTTCCTCTAAAATTTCAAAAACAAAAAATTCAAAAAAAAAAATTTCATTAAAAAAAATGTTTTGTTTTTGCATATGGCTAAATCCTAAAAGTTTTTCAAGCATATTTTCCAAAAGATAAAAATCACAATATTTTTATCATGCTTTTTTTAAAAGTTGGATATCGTAACCTGTTTATGATTATCCATTAGGATTTGGCCAAAATACAAAAACTCAATAACAATTATTATGTTTGGAATGTTAGGAATAAGTTATATTTAGGAAATAAATGTGATGCTATAATTTGGATATGCGATGCTATAATTTGAACCTTAGAATAATTAAGGTTACACCAAAATAAGGTAGAGACTCTCTCATTAAAGGAGATCCACCTTAGACCTTAGAAAAAGACCAATGGATAAAAATACAACCTAGAAAAACAATCAAACAACAATGCAGCTTACCTTAGGTAGGGTGCACTGGGGGTGATGCGTCTTTCCCTTACACAACCAGCCCCTTACCTAGACTCTCGCAGACCATAGGTTTTCTAGTAACCATAATACTAGGGTGGGGACTCCTGAACTTCATAATCATAACTTTATGATTATACTCAAAACCCTTTCCCTTTCCAACACCTCTCAGGAGGATCATCCACCATTCGACGTCGCCCCGCAACACATAGAAAATCACATACATGTTGAAGAGGCCAGATTGCTATGACATGGACCTCTTAGTTTTTACAAGGAAAATCAGTGTAAATGATCTTCTAAGTGAAGTAATCAAGGTATTTAAAGCAATCTTAATGCCACTTCTAAGACATGTTTCCTCATAAGAACTTTCCTCATACCTATCACTCAGATCACCTCAAAATGTATAATCCTTGATAAAAATATAAGTTTATTGAATATGAATGACTTATTCAAAATGATTATTTATTCTCTCCAGATGATAATTGAAGGCCTCTCAAAATGTATCCTAGAAAAGGAATAGATGTAATCTCCACGGTGCTATATGCACCAATCTCCAAGTAATAGATGTAATCTCCTCAGTGCTATATGCATCAATCTCTAAGGGATAGATATAATCTTCCCAGTGCTATATGCACCATTCTCCAAGGGGTAGATGTAATCTTTTTAGTGCTATATGCATCAATCTTCAAGGGATGGATGTGATTAGTCTTCCCAATACAAATAGCAACATTGTGTAATCACCACTCTCAATGGGGAGCTCTCATGTCCCATAAAAAAAAAGATCATGATGGCTACTCTTTAGTGGAGGGCTTTTAGCCCCATGAAAATACTAGGAACATTACATGCTCTCACTCACTGAGAACCTATAATCACTTAGAAGTTTCTAAGTATATGTTTATCTTCATTGGATTCTGCATAACCACTTAGAAATTTATATAGATAATAGGCATGGTACCTTCAATCTCTTAGAAGTTTTCTAAGTATAGATTATTGGTCTTTTCTATATGAAAGAATTTCTTTTAGTCTAGATGCATATTTCTCTATATTTTTCTTAGCTTACCCCCTTTCTTATACAAGCAAAACTCACTACTCTACCTGAATTGAGAGATTAATTAAAGTCTTTGCATACTATTATATCGCAAAGACTATGGGGGCTACTAATGAACCAAGTTTTTATTAGTATATCTTTACCAAAAAACATCAAATCAAGAAAGATTTATGGGTATAAATTTTCTGGAACACAAGTGTAAAACCTAACAAAACAAAATTGTATTAGGCCGACTTATGCTAGGTAAGAATTAAGGGAAACAAACTGGCCCTAGGTTAGCCAAAAAGGAGGACAAGAATAAGAACAACCCACACCCAAACATTCCCATCACATTTAAGAGGGGGTATAAATTCAAGGAGAGGAAAAGGAGATGACTTTTCCTTTCCCCTGAGGCCGACAACAACCTAGCTACAATAGCCTCCTCATTTAAAAAAAAAAAAAACTACCCAAATTAGCTTACATGACATCCTTCTTGAGTGTGTGAGTGAATAGAGAGTTAAAGAAATGAGTGATGACCGAACACATAAGAGAATAAGAAGCCTAAAGGGATGGCTGGAGCAACAGAAAAAAGGGAGAAAAAAACAAGAGGAAGAGAAGAAGAAAATCACCAAAACCTTCCCTGGAGTTGTTAGAGATCGTGTGGTAAAAGTAGTATCACTCCTTTGGTTGCTACTTCATGGTTTTAGACAATGAAAAGAGAGAAAACTCAAAAGTGAAAGACTTAAGGTTCTTGCACCTATAAATTTGGAGAGACTAAATGAGAAGATTATGGAAGAATAGAGGGAGAAGGGAACACAATTTTAGAATCATTACTAGGAAAAATAGCGATGAATATGAATGAGCAAATCCTAACTAAAGGCCAGCCAATTGAAATAATGAAAGGAGATGAAATGAAGTGATGAAATGTGTAATTTGTGATCTTGTTAGGCTTCTAGAAATATGTTTGGGCTGAAACAAAATTTATGTTTATGTTAATGTATTGATTCTGCATATATGATTGAAGAACTTGTGTGAAAGTGAGATGAAGTGATGGGATGCGCAAAATTATGACCTTGTTAAGCCTTTAGAGACATGTTTGAGCTGAAAAAAAAAATATGTTATGTTAATGCTTTGATTTTGGTTATGTGATTGATGAACTTACATGATTATGAACCAAGTGAATGAGTGTGTGATTATAGCATGTTGTTGTGAGCATACTTGTGATAGAAATAATGAATTACATGAGTAAACTAGGAAGAAAATGGGCAGCAATGTCCGACTAAAAAGGGGAAGAACCATGATAGAAATCTTGCATGATGAACACTCTTAGGGAATCAAGATATAGAATGGAAATGAGACTCTTGCATAATGAAGAATTCCTATTAGAATGTGTTTGATAAATTGGAATGACACAATTATTGACAATGAAGAGAATAGTTGTTGGCAAAACTAGGTTCGGCCATGGACCATTAGGTGAAAGAATCCTTGGGAAAATGTACATGTTCAATTGATCTTTCATTGTGTGACAACCTTATGATAAACTTGATGAATTGTGGATAGTAAGTATTTCTTACTCTTACTCATGTTAGGATATCTTTAATAATATGGTTAAGTACAAACTATCGTCATGAAATAGGGACACCTTTATCGACTTTACTTTGTAAAGTCAAATATGATTTGGTTATGGTCTATGTTCGAACTAGGTTGGAGTGTCGATAGTAACTTAGTTTTCGCTGACAATTTTCCGTGTCAATAGTGACTTAGTTTTCATTGATGATTTTTTTTTATCAAATGTAAAAATATATAAAAGATCAAAAATTACATCTCTGATAACCCACAAGAAACCAGAAAATAAAACATAAAAAGAACCCAAATTGGAACAAAGGGAACAAGCTCTCTAAACAAAAGAAAAATCAAAAGCTGCCAAAAGATGGTTAGATTGGCAACCCGATCCTAGGGGAGGTGCCCAGCCTAACCAAATAATACAACTGGAAACCAGGAAAAAACCATAAAAATATACATAATACAAAGAGAAAGACCCGAAGACTTTAATGACAGGCCCACCAGCAATAAAACCAACACGTTAAACATGAATGGCCAAGGCTTCACCATGCAATCACGTAGCGGAAGGAAAGTGGTTCTCCTAGAAATGAAGAACCATGAAGAACTAAAATTGAAACTTACAGGAGAAAACATCTACTGGCTTGGAAACATGCTCAACCATGAAGACTGAGAGCTCTTTCTTCATGTAAACAAAACAGAGCAGAAGAAAACCCAACGACAAAGACAACTGTAACAAGCGATGAAGACTAACACCTTTCTCATGCAGCAACATGGTAAAGAGAGTGGTCTATTTCATAGAAGTGCAAAATTATGTAGAAAAGTATTTGAAATCTTCGGAATGTGGCATCTATGGAGGTGGACTTGTGTGCAAAGATGCGGTTGTTTCTTTCATCCCAAATCAAACACACAAGTAGGGCAAGGGACACTTATCTCATTCTCAGCTGCAGCCCTTTACTCCTACCATTGAGACCTCTGATGGAACTGGAAAGTGTGGACATAGCCCGATTGATTCTTAACCAGCTCTTAGCTCGACTCCATAGTAATGAAGTCTAGTCGTAGTTGAAAAAAAGATAGGCATGTGTCTCATCATCTCTACTGCATAAAGAACAAAGAGTTTCTGTGGAGAGGTAGCTGAGCTGGTCCTTTATTCGGAGTCTACCAAAGGCTGCGAGCTATAGAATGAATTTAGTTCGAGGCAGAGACCATTCCTCCCAAACAACCCTAGTCCACTGGACACTCTCACCTTTAAATCTGAAGAACTCATGAGCATTAACAATCCCCGAACCAATATGCCAACTTTCAAGAGTATTGATTGCAGCATGAATGTCTTCGCATTGTTCTACTAGTTGGTTTTTTAGAGTGCAGATGGACTTCCACAGAGGTGGTGAAGTGCTCCTTACACCCACAGCCCAGTTTGTGGTATGAGGAATGTAATAATGTGCCACCCAATGTATCCACAAAGAGTCTGATTTAAGGTGAAAGTTTCATAGCTGATTTGCCAAAAAACCCTTGTTTCTTGCCTTGATATCTAGGAGAGCCAGGCCACCTTCTTGTTTGGGAAGACAAACCTTTTTCCAGGAGACAAGAGCAGAGTGAGGCGAACAAGTGTTCCCGGACCAGAGAAAGCTACGATAAATGCTATTGATCTTGGTAATAACTATACCCGGAATCAGAAAGATACTGGGCCAAAATTGAACCATGCCATGCAGAACTGATCTAATGAGCTCAAGGCGACCAGCATAGGAAAGGTGTTTCCTCATCCAACTCTGAATAGATGATTCCAATTTCTGCAGGATAAGGGAGAATTGACTAGCCAATAATTTATGAGGACTTAGAGGGACCCCGAAATATCAGAAAGGAAAACTCCCTTCTAAAAAGCCAGCAAGGCATAAGATGGCAAGCTTAACACTTTCCCCCCACTCCACCAAAGTATATAGAGGACTTTGCAGCATTAGTATCAAGGCCGAACATCCGTCCAAAAGCAAAAAGCTGCTGGTTTAATATGCTAACTAAATGCATATCACACCGGCAGAGTAATAGGACATCATCTACAAAAGCTAAGTGGCTGACCCCTCGAGCACAACATTTAGGGTGGAAATTGAAGTCAGTGTGCTGTGAACTCTGATTAAGCATCCTGGAAAAGTATTCCATACAAGCAATAAAAAGATAGGGGGGAAAGGATCTCCTTAACGAACTTCGCATTACCCCTTAAAGAAACCATATAAATTCCCATTAACAACAACAGAAAAGGAAGCAATCTCAATACATTACATAAGGAGCCGGACAAAACGAGGAGGGAAACCCAATAACAGCAGGACTTGTCGCAGAAAAGACCACTAAACAGAGTCAAAAGCCTTTCTGAAATCAATCTTGATAATACATCTAGGGGATGCCCTCTTCCTCCCATAATGTTGTAGAAGCTCCTGCATGAGGTGGATATTGTCAGCCATATTCCTTCCTCCTAGAAAAGCATTCTGGGCAGGGTTGATGATATCCTGAAGAACATGTGCCATTCTCCCCGCAAGAATCCTGGAAATAACCTTATAAATAACATTGCAACAAGAGATCGACTGAAAATCAATTGCCAAGTTAGTATTGGATGATTTTGGAACAAGGGCAATGATTGAGTGGTTAACCTGCTTGAGAAACTCTCCAAATGCAAAAAAAGTCCTTAACCGCAGCATATAAATCTCCGCCAACTATACTCCATGCTTTTTGATTCGACAGTGACTTAGTTTTTTATTCCTTCTTGATAATACTTTATTGATGATTTTTTATTCGGCAATGACTTAGTTTTCGTTGATGATTTTCTGTGTTAGCAATGACTTAGGTTTCGCTAATGATTTTTTGTGTCAACAGTGACTTAGTTTTCGCTAATGATTTTCTGTGTCGATAATGACATAGTTTTTGCTGATGATTTTTTGTGTCGGCAATGACTTAGGTTTCACTGATGATTTTCTGTGTCAGCAGTGACTTAGGTTTCACTAATGATTTTCTCATACCAGAAATGATTTGGTTCTCGTAGACGATTCCAGCATCAACTTGGCCTAACCCTACTACGAGACTCAAGAATTAAACCCTAGGATTTCTGTGGGCAACCTAAATTTAAAATTAAGAAGAATGTTTGGATATGATGACTTTCATTGTATAACTATATGATATGTGGAACACTTGAATGTGAATATGTGTATTCTTGGGATATATATGGTATTGGTCTATGCAATTACTAAATATGAATATATTGATTAGCAATCATTAGATGTATCAGACGGTGCGACTGGAATCAGACCTTCTACCGAACGAGAACACCCCACGGGAGGAGTAGGTAGGTAGTCTCCACCCTTTTCTGTAATTATGTTAGATCTTCCTAATGAATTGCATATAAATTGACCAAGATTGAGTAATGTGATTGGCTTCAACTAATAGTATCTGTGATGGATGACCGGGATTGAGTAATGTGATTGGCTTCAACTAATGGTATCCATGATGGATGACCGAGATTGAGTAATGTGATTGGCTTCGGCTAATAGTATATGTGATGGATGATTGGGATTGAGTAATGTGATTGACTTGGGCTAATGGTATTTGTAATGGATGACCGAGAATGAATAGAGTAATTAATCTCTACTAATGTTGTCCTTATTGGTTATTCTCATTGGATAACCGAGGTTGAATGGAAAGATTAGCCTCGACTCATAGTATATTTATTGGATAATCAGGATCAAATGACAAAAAAAAAAGTATACATCTGGGTGATGACACTCAGGTTTATGGACCAAGGGAGACCGAGGAACCCACCTTGGTCTCTAAAATCAAGTCAATCAAATAGGACGTGCTAATAAGATTAATATCGCTCGATGAAAGCAAAAATGATCATATTATATGAAGTTAATGAAAAGAGCTTATTTACCTAAGTTAATAATGAATTTGAAATTATGTTCTTCAGCTTATTATTATTATATTGAAGATTATTCTTTATTCTTATATTATATTTGAATTGTAACAGGTACGTCACATAGCCATGGCATATAGGAATTATGTTCCGCATGTTTTGATATAAACCATGTAATCACATGTTTAGGATGATATGGATTTTGTGTAACAATGTATTAGTGTGAAATTACCGATCGACATTTTTGTAAAAACTTGTGATAATGACTTTCTGAAAATAGGGATGTAAACATATATGAATGATGACATAATGATATGAATGTATTGTTTATATACCCTTTATGGTAAAGATGTTGGATTATGTGATTATATGAGTATTACACTATATTAATTAATGATGTCTATGTGTTCCCTCTACAATCATTAACGGAAAAAAAATTATCAACATTTTCACATTGTTAACCCTTTTCACTATGTCATAAATTGATGAAAAATCTTGAGACATTACAACAAGCATAATCCAGTGAAGGTGCATTGGGTCTGGCACTAACCAGGCCCAGCCTCGATTGGGTGTGGCAGTGTGTCAAGCCCTAGGTATGACTGTCAAGCCCTAGACACACCCAAGAGAATGAGCATCCTCCCTTTGACTCACCCAATGGATGGACCCAACCTCCCTTAGGCTCACCAAGAGAAAGACCCACCTCTCTTAGATCTAGCCTAAGGGAAGAGCCCAGCTTCCATGGACTCATCTACATTTGACATCTTAAAGCCTAATCTCTTTACACCTTTTAGGTGTATAAAAATCCTCTAGTGACCCACCATATTTCCATCAAATATTAATACATATGTAAGGGATATTTATCCCTCATTAAATGTTATCACGGTAAAATTACACTTCAGACCCCTCCTCTTCATAAAAGGACAAGATTTAGGGGCTATAAATACACCATGAGACCTCCACAACAAAAGTTCACAATCTTCATTCTTTACTATATATATATTTTCAGAGCATCTCTCTCTATAATATTATTGTATTTTATCTTCTAAAAAGATAGTTTTTTAAGCATCGGAGAATCCCCACATCCATCAAAGGAGACCTTTTACAGGTACTGGTCACAAGCTACATTGGTTTACCAAGCACCAAGTATAAGCTATCAACCACCTTGGTTAGGGAAAATAGATGAAATTGCTAGGAGTAATTGATTAACCAATTATCCAACCTGGAAGCCCTGTTCCTAAGCTACTTGTATTTTTTTTTTGGACATTATCATTGAAAGGTTTAATTTTAAAATTACAAGAATCAAAACACAAAATTGCATGAGCACATTGTTGTTATAACTATAAACTAGCTTAGCTGGTTAGAGGGGCCATGCAAGCAAGTAAAGAAAATAGTTCTTTTCTAATGACTAGTGTCCTTTTTTTTCTTTGTTTTTGTTAGTTTTTAAACAATGTGGTAATAAATATATAAAAAAAACTAAATCAATAATTAATTAGTCTAATAACTATTTTATTTGTAACAGTTTGTCACCAGTCACTGCTTAACATAGATGAAAGCATCGCATGAATGGATTTATTAGCAACAGTTTGTCACTAGTCACTATTGTTTTTGTAACGTTTTACGTTTTATACAGAATACATTTTCTACATAGCTAACTAGCTAAAAGCACCACATCTTGGTTTTATCTAAATGTGACTAGATTATCTTGTTCAAAATTCAATTTTACTCAAAAAAAATCTCAGGTTGTCATTGTTTTTGTTTTCTTAAAAACAATTAAGATGAGTTAACCCGTCAAACCTGCCACGTGAATTATAGTCTCAATTATGTTTAAAAACTTTGTTTTTTAGAATCATGTTTTTTATTTAATTATACAAAAAAAACACGCAAAACAATTAACATTTAAGAAGAAAAAATAAAATATTTTTTAAAAAAAAGCACTTGTTAATATTATAAAAAAAATGTTACAATCTTATTTTTTAAAAAAAAGAAAAAATGAATTATATTTTATTAAATAATATCCCAGATACATTTTTAATTTATTTATTTAAATGAATTTCAATTAAAAATTTAAGTGTTGGTTTGACTAAAAAAAATATTTTAAGATGACATCATTTCACCTTATTTTAAAAAAACAGATATTGAAACAATTATGTTTTAGAATGAGATACGCTAGCCTAGTTAACCCATAAAACTCGTGACCTGGGTTATGAATTTGATTAGGTTTAATAAATTATTTTTAGAATCTATCTTTCTTTTAATCAAATGACACTAAAACTAGACATTTACAATAAATCAATCAAATTAAATTAAAGATGAAAAAAAATCATTAAAGGCTTTATAGAAATATTGTTTGCTAGTAATATAAAAAAATTGTCATATTCTAATTGAAAAAAAAGTAAAAAATGAACAACATTTAATAAATAATATCTCAAATATATTTTATAGCATTTTATAAAATAATATCTCAAACATATTTTATCTAATTTATTTGAATGAATTTATATTTAAATTTAAGGAAAAGAAGACTTTGTTTAACCTTTTTTTAATATTGATATGACAATGTTCTGGTTTGACCCGGTTAAATCCAAGTTAATCAGTAAAACTCGCAATCCAAGTTAAAGACTTGATTTGATTGAATAATATTTTTTTAAGAATGGACATTCATAAAAGTCGGCCAAATAAAATTCAAGGGAAAAAAAATCATTAAGGACTTTTTTTATAAAAGAGCTATTGTTAATATTAAAAAAATAATGCTACAATCTTATTTAAAAAAAATAAAGAAAATATTGAATGATATTTAATAAAATAATATGCAAAATATATTTTAAATTAATTATTGAAAAAATTACCCGTAACATTCTATAGTTTGGTCGAAATTGTATTTTCTCACTATGTTTTGAAAAATTACAATTTTCCTCCTAAACTTTGGTGCGCATTTAACAGTTTACATCTTGTACCTAGTGTGGCCAAAAATTATCAACAAAAATTGTTAGATTATTTACATCTTTGTCATTACTTTCCATTTAATGATTAAAGAGTCTCTAAAGTGAAAAAAATAAGTCATTTTTTTTCTTTTCATTTAATAACTAAATAACCCTTATATTAAATATTACAACTTTCAAATTAAAAAAAAAAAAAAAAAGAACATAACCATCACCTTCAACCTTTTCTCCTAAACTTCAAACCTCCCTTCTCTAAGTCCACACAAGAAGCTAATATTTGAAACTTCTACATATGGAAATTGGTTTCCTCCTAAATATCTCTAAGGAAAGAGGCTTCCTCTTTAAGCAAGTCACACCCCAATACTATTGAGCTTTTGCATTATAGTATTCAAGTTCTTTCTCTAACTTCATGAAAAAAAAAAAAAACCAAAGTCTTTTGCAAATAGTGTTTCAAAATGGCTTTCACCTTTCAAAGTCAAGTCCAAAAGATTACCACAATTCCCAGCAAATGTCATCTCCATGGTACAGACAATCACTAATGTCATGGCCACCACACCCTAGCAAAATTATCATAGTTGCTAAGAGGTAACCTAAAACCAATCTAAAATTCCAAATCACAAGATTTGTTTCTTAATTTACTATTACTTGAAATCCACCTCAAATTCTCAAGATTCAAATCCTAGCAAATACGTGAATTATTTAACAAATAACAAGAATATACAGAATCCAATTAAAAATTCCAAGCAAAATTAATGAAGTTGTAGAAAAAATTCATATAAAAATAGATTTTTCATGGTTGATTTTTAGACCTCAATTATAGTCGTTGAAAAACTTCATATAAAAATGGATTTTTCCTTGATGAGTTTTGGGCTTGAGTTATATCCACAAAATAATCTCTCATGAACGAGAAAAATTCTGATACTTAATTTTTGAATTTGGTTGTTCAAGTGACAAACAAAGTAGATAAAACAAATTAAAAAAATAAAAATGATGTTTTATAGAGAATAGATTTGTGTGCTAATAGATTTATTTACTTTCTTGTTAAACCTAAGAATATAGCTTATCTTATAAAATATTTAAAAAATATCTGAAAAATATCACCTTTCAAAAAAAGCTCCCATGAAAGGTGACATTTTTCACTGCGATAATTCTAGCTAAAGTCGTAGTTAAAGTCAAAACTTGTACAACTCGATGTTCTGATACCTCAAAAAAATAAAAGAATAGAGAGAAGGGGAGGAAAAAGAAAAGGAGGTGAGACTCAATTTAGTACTATTCATGGATGAGCTTTATCGATGAGCCTAAAATAGTATTATTCATGAAAGAGTATTTATGAAAGAGTCTTAAATGTTAATTATTTACTAAAATAGTAATTAGATAAGCCTCGATATAAATACCAATCATGGATGAGCTCGAAATAAAACTATTCATAGATGAGCTTCATGAATGAGTTCGAAATAGTACTATTCATGGACGAATTTAAAATAGTACTATCCATGGATAAACTTCGTGGATAAGACTAAAATAGTACCATTCAAGAATGAGCTTGAAATAATATTATTCATGAATGAGGCTGGAAAAATACGATTTATTGAAATAGTAAATAAATAAGCCTTAACATGGTTATGGATTGTTACGAATTGACCCGACCCAAAATAGCTCGGTTGGGCTACGAGATTCAACCTAACTAAGCTCTGTGTGTGTGTGTGTGTGTGTCTATATATATATTGTATTATCATAAAATAATCCAGTTTATCTTATTTACTAGTAAGACTTGGATTCATCTTGCCTTTTTACCCACCTTGTACACAATCCTCAAACCCATTATTATTAAACTCTATAATAAAGATCTTGAATTTCACATATAGATGTAGAAATGGGTTTTGCCGTTTTGAATCTGGATTTGAACGAAACCTTATGTGAGATTTCAGTACACGCTAAAAATTATAAATTACAATCACTAGTTTTTTATAAAAAAAAAAAAAAGATGTGGGTTTAAAAGGAGAGAGATTGATTTTTTATTTAATATAAATTGTAATTTTCAAGACATGATAGAAAAATATAATTTCAACTAAAGGGGTAATTTCATCTAATTTATTACATTGAATTTAAATTTATATTAAATAAAAAAAATTAAAAGCACAAAACACTAGGCACTTATGTTTAGGTGGACCAGAACACCTGGCCTGCAAAATGAAACGAAAGGCTATGGTAGTGGACCTCCAAGACCATCTCATGTTCTTTCTTTCTTTCTTTCTTTGCTCGGCTTAAGGTACACTTTAAAACAAAATATAATCAAACAACATGTTATTTAAATACTCTACTTTTGCCAGAATTGGTTGGAAAATCAAACTAGAATATTATAAACTCAATGAATTATTTTTTAATTCATTTTCATTTAATAAACAGTTAAAAAAAACAATAAAACCAATTAATATATATATATATATATAAAATGTTGAGATGAGCCTTGTTGCAAACGAAATCAGAACAATCTCTCAGACCCAAATCCAAAAAAAAAATAAGAGTGATTACTGAAATTAAAAAAAAAAAAAAAAAGGATTCGAGGAAAAAAAACACAAAAACAGTGTTGTGTCACCAGTGAATAGTCACTTTTTTTTTTTAATGTAATGTAATTAACAATATAAGCAAACAAGAATAATTTTGACATGAACTTTGAAAAGAAATTGTTTTACTTTAATTTGCTCGTGCTATTTACCAAAAACATGTCCATCATTTCCACTATTATTCCTTAAAAACAATGCAGACAATGCTCCTACTAATGCACTTTTAACTCATTGCCATATCACAACAACCATAACAGAGCACAAAAATACCAAATTGTCCTGAGATTTATTTCATGACTGCAAATCATGAAGCTTCACAATTCACATCCACTCCCACAATTGTTTGTTTCATCATAAATGGAAAGTAAAATCTCTGGGTTCAAACAGATGGCAACACATGAACGAGGGGTAGAGCAGAATTTAAAATGAAAAATGAAAGAAAACAGGAAATCAAGGAGCTATTCTCTTCATAAAAAAGGAGAACCATTCCATCCCAATTGCTTGATGAACGATTAACATGTACAGTAAAAATTGATCCAAGAACAAACACTAGGCCCTTAAAATCTGGTGCAGAATAGGAGTCAACCGCAATAACAGAACAAAAAGTCACAGGAAGCCATCAATCAGGAATCAATTACCATCACTTTAAGCAGAAATAAGAAGAGCTGAAACTAAACCGGCAGCCAATGAAATAGGAGTAGAAAACATCCACGTATTAAAACCATACCGAAAATATAAGTAGTAGGAGAAACCTCAAATTAGAAATCCTCCAAGTATGCATCAGTTTCATTTCATTTACATTAGTCTTTCCGTAGAAGAAGCCAGATAATGGGTCCAACTCTACCTCGATTTTTATATTCTATCCATGTTGCCCACCATTCAGTCAAGGGATGCATGCCCCCCTCCGGTTTGGTGAAGCATCGCATCGATTTCATCGCCATCTTCCATGTCAAGCTGGTACCAAGCGGAAACAAAACATAAACCAGATGAATAAAAAACTATTACAGAACCAAACATCCACGAGTAAGCTTCTATGGTGGTCTGAGAATATGCTTTATAACCACCACTATGAACAATCACATCTAGTAGTAGTTTGTTTAGTGCTCGCATGAGCAGAAAAAAAATGGATGTGCTCAGCGCACAAAACAAAGTTTGATACGGATCATAAAAGGGAAACTAAACTCCAAACCAAACAAACACTACAATAAGAATTTTACCTCATCTGGAGTCTGTTCTCCACGGAGTCTGCGCCCATCAAATAAAAATGCAATCGAGTTAAACTCAACTGACTGTCTATCACAGTACGCAGTCATTAGTTTCCGCAGCTGGGTGCTTCGCTTGATCCTGAAGAACACCTCATTGCCATCCTACACTTGAAGAAAACAAAAAAAGTATAGTCCATGCTAGAACAAGAGAGGTAACTACTAAGGTGCAGCTAAAAAATAAAAACAGTGAGATTACGGTAATACAATACAAAATAATTAAAAGCAGATTTCGGGAAATACACATTCAGCAGTAGTAAATACAAAAAATCGAAACTCCAAGCTAAATCCAACCTCCTCATAACATAACCCATTTCAGCAAACACCCAGGAGAATGATCTCTTAAAACCCTTGCAAACACACAAGTATTTGAGCGGCAACACATCACTAATGAACCGTAAGATTTGACAACCTTCTCTCTTTATCTTTTTTTTTTATATGAATCAACTCTTTACAGATCAATCTACAAAAGGATTTATACCATTAAATATTCACAGAGCAGGAGAGATTAGGAGATTTGCTTTCCATCAATCAAAGCAAAACTAATTTCATCATGGAAACCCTAACAGAACCACAGGAATTAAGAAAAAAGAAAAGAAAAGAAATACCTGGCCTTTGACTTTGAGGTTAATGTGAGCGGACTGATCTCCTCCGGGCTTTTTGTCTTCCTCCTGGCCACCACCACCACCACCACCGGCGGACGCAGACATTTCTTTTTTATGTTCCTAGGGATTTTGTTATATCACGGGCTTTTTTATATCTCGCTCTGCCACTACCAATAAGCGCTGGAGGACAAAACGCTTCCCGCTGCGTTTCATCTACGCTACTTTTTATATATCATAATCAAAACCCACACTACACTCGCGGAGGGTCGCGTCCGTCGTGTTATCACGCGCTCTCTCTCTCTCTCTCTCTAAATATATATATATATATATATATATATATATTATTAAATCTCATTTTTTATTTGTTGTATGTGAGCTTTTTCTAATTAATAATATTAAAATTAGATAAATTAACAATAATATTCTTAAAACTTCAACGTTAAAAAGCTGTTTTATTTATACAAATGGAATATATTGTTATTATAGAATACATACAATTAGCAAAACTGGGGGAAATCTTAATTTAAAAGAATATTTTTTATGATATAGATTAAAATATATAGTCAAATCGGTTGATGCGGAGAGAACGGTGTTCTAGGAGCGTGGATGGCGCGTGAAACAAGATCTATTTGATAAGACTTTGGATTCCATATTGGATTTTGAAGTGGGGAGATGAAAAGGTAGAGAGAGTGGACGGTTGGGATGGAATGGGTGTGCAAAGGAATCGGACGGACGGATGAGTGTGAGTTTAGAAAGGTTTGGATTCTACGGTCATTATCTCTGCTTTTTTATAACATATTACTTGTGAGAGTACGATGTGTACTACTGCACTTCTTGATTTATTTATTATTTTTTAATTGGTGGTGGTTTCTTCTGATCATGGAATAGAAATAGATTCTTCCTTATCTGTTGATAGCGGTGATTTTTCTTTGTATTATTAATTTGATTAATTTTATCTCAAATTTTATTTGATTTTTCTGTTGTTATTATTTTAAAAAATATATAATTTTTAGTATTTTAAACTAATTCTCTTTTATGTATGCTAATAAAAACTCAATCTTTCAAAAAAAAATTAGGTTAATAATTATTTTTATCTTTTCTTAAATATTAAACATTAATAAATTATAAAGAGATAAAAATGATTTGGAATGATGAATCTAAATAAATCATATAAATTAACACCTTATTTTTAATATATTCTCAAATTATTTGTATAGTAGAATACACAACATATACAAATAGTTTGCATATAAAATTAATTTGAAATTAACATTAACAACAACTAAAGCATTCAATCAACAATCCTAATTATCTAGCGTTGACTCTGATACTATTATTGAGTTTCTTGAAACATATATACACAGCGAAAATTGTAAATTTAAAAAACATTTAGAAGTCTCAAGGATTCAGATAGACTAGAGTTATTTAGAGTTTTGTGCGAAGTTTACCTGAATATCATATGTTCTTTTTTGCTTTGAATATTTGCTTCGAGGATAGGTTGTCACAAACCACAAACCATCCAAATATCTGGCCTCTAACAATAATCCATATAAAACTCCAATGAGAAATCTCATAAACTCTTTTAGAAGAGAGAGATTGTTATACCTTAGAATTTTTTTTTTTAGATGTTTACGCAGTATACTCTACTCACCCTTATATCATTACTCACATGGAAATAAGAGGTATAACATTCTATTTATAAGAAAATCTAAAAACTTTATAAATAGCAAAATATCAATTTTCTCCCTAAATAATATCACATGTATTATTTTAAGCTAATTTTAGAAATTTATTCAATTAGATATTTACTTGATTGTTTTTAAATCTAAAATTGTAAATCTCTTGTATTAATTTCATTATAATCCTCAATTTCTAAAATTTATTTACAATCATGTTACACTTGATTAATTATTCCATTTTAATTTCTGACAAATGGTTTTTAATTGTGTGACCAATTAGGTTTTCTAATAAATTGGTCCAACTATAAATCATAATCCTAAATAAAATATGATTAAATAAATTAATTTATTATCAATTCAACAATTAATTGATTTATATTTAAAGATCAAGTACAATGTTTAGCAACTTGTCATAATCCTTTAAATATTAGGAAAGTTATAAGTGGTCTGATTTAACTTTTCAGTGACCAATTTTTTAGTGTAATTATTATCCTTTCATCAACAATTTTCTGATTTAAACATTATAACATGGAGTGTGTCTGACTATGTCAAATCATGTTTATTCTCAACACCATATTCATTGATTATTTGAATAATATTTGAAACTATTTTCAAATTTCATTCCACTTTATGTGAGGATTTATAATCAAAAAATTTGATAATAGATGAAACATTTTTCTTAATTCCCCAAAAATGATGAATCCTCTCTTAATTATTTTAAATACCTTAAATATAGTTCATGCTATACATAATATCTACCTGTTTATTACCCTTGATTAGGACAACATATAGTAGGATCAAAATATAACATTCCATATGTAATACCCCACATTTAATTGGAACAAGTGATTATATTATTGCTCAATCCATAGAAAAATCAAGGCTATTTTTTTATAAATCAATTTTTATTGGCCCCGTTTGTTTGCTGGAAAGTAGTTTCTTTTGGGAAAGTGAATTATTTTTCGATGTTTGGTAGTGTAATGAAAAATAAGTTGGAAAACACTTTCCAGTGTTTGATTATGTCATGAAAAATGAGTTCAAAAATAACTTATTAATGTTTTATTTTTTCAAGTTTATTAAAATAATAAGAAACAAATCTTACAAATTAAAAAGTTGGATGAGGATGAAATTGAAAAAAAATATAATTTCATAAATTATCTCGAATAAAATAAATAATAATCAAAATAATAGAAATCAAATCTAAAAAATAAAATAAAAATGAAAGATGAAGAAATTAAAATAATAATAATTAACATTTCATAAATTATTTCAAATAAAATAAGTAACAATTAAAAGAATGAGGACCAAATTTGATAGATAAAAAATTTCAATAAAAAAATGATAAGGAAAAAG
>Ga0325410_1001123_pt1 | contig 29292 bp, 14 predicted proteins | sample PopdelMetagenome_16_FD_206182 | JGI IMG/M metagenome (GOLD analysis project Ga0325410, IMG submission 206182) | Populus deltoides microbial communities from Bellville, Georgia, United States - Xylem-PdIQD-R3 | ecosystem: Host-associated > Plants > Phyllosphere > Stem > Wood/Secondary xylem...
TTTTTTTTTTGAAAAGAATTATTCAATATGCACTCAATTAGCTAGTAAATAAGTGTTTTGTTTTTGTAGTTTAACTTATTTTTTAAAACACTTTTTATTTAAGAATATATTTTATTATTTTTTGTAGATATTTTAATTTCATCGCATTAAAAAAAAAACATCATCTCGTCTTATTTTTAATGAAAAAATCCTTTTGCAAAACTGCCAGGTACGCTTTGCTAATAAAACACTGTAACTGTAAATGTAAATATCCTGACAACGCTCAATAAATCCAAGAAACAGACAGCTACACCTCACAGCTACAGACGAGGCACGCACACCACACGTCACCCTCATACAGCGCCAAAGACAGCCCCTCTTCCGTTTCCGTCTCTCCATATCTTCCTCCCATTATTTATTTACATCACTTTCAAAACACCTCCTGCAAATCTCTCCCTCTCTCTCTGTCTCTCGCCCCCTTTTTCTTCCTTTTGCCGGCAAACAAATCTCTGTACACAGAACCGCACCTCCTCATTCTCTACACAGAACACATAATCCTTACGTTGCGTGGCTTTTACGTGTTCACGCTTTTTAGCTGTTTAATTTAGTATAAGTAGTTAAAGAAGGATTGGCCTTTGCATTTCTTCGTAACCGTTTCGAAACGCGCGAGCTGATTCGAGAAATTTCAAAGAGAAAATGGAGGAGATATTGCTCTGGTTGGTGTTTCTCTAGACGATTAACAGCTACTGAATTTTGAGAATTTTAGAAGAGAGATGACGGTGGAGTATAGTTGCTGCGAAACGAATTTCTTTATACACATTTTGATAATAGTGTTTCTTGTTATGTTCGCTGGACTGATGTCTGGCCTCACTTTAGGGCTCATGTCTATGAGTCTCGTTGATCTTGAAGTTCTTGCTAAATCTGGTACTCCAAAAGATCGAATATACGCAGGTAGAGATTTAAAATTTCACTTTCGGCATTCTTTTCTTTCCTCATTTATATAGATCGTTTAAGTTCTGTTTGGATAGTGAGAAAGCGAGAGAAAATAAGTGAGAAACTTGTGATTTTGGACGGGTGGAGTTTTGTTGTATGGGACCCAGGGAAATGAGAATTACCTAGACTTGTTAAGTGTGTTCATTAGTTATTACAATTACTAGCCTGTATTTTAGAGATATTTCGCGTTGATTTCTTAGTGGTTGTTGGCTTTAATCTGTACGAATTAATTGGAATCGTAGTATTTTATGCTGAATGCTTATGCCATATAAGAAATTTACGCCGGGGTTATTATAAGTTTAATTGCGTGTGGTCATGTGCTGCGGACGCTGATTGCTTGTTTCATGCTGTAAACAGCGAAAATATTGCCGGTGGTTAAAAACCAGCATTTGTTGCTTTGCACGCTCCTTATTTGCAATGCTGCTGCTATGGAGGTATGTGATGTAGAGAGAGAATTTATAAGCTTTGATTATTGTTTTTCGAATATGACTTGATTATGGAATGTCTTTCTTGTTTTACTTTGTCAGACACTTCCCATTTTTCTTGATAGTCTGGTTACAGCTTGGGGTGCTATTCTAATTTCAGTAACTCTGATTCTTCTATTTGGTGAGGTAAGGCATCGATGTTGGTTTGTGCATTTTTATTAGTTTAAAGCAATCAGGATGCACGGTAGAACCACGGAAGTAGAGGTTCATGAGTCTTAACTTGTTTTGGGTATGCTACTTGAAAATTAGTTTCTTTTGATGACAGATTTTGTGATGATCCACTTTGTTTCGAGATCTAGTTCTTGCACTGTTTTAAATATTCAAACATTTGAATGTTGTCGCGTGTTTTCCTGGCAAAAGATGCTTCTTGGGAACAATGGAAATATATAGCCTGGTTCTTCTAGAGTTTCATCTAGAATTATCTTTTTAAGATGGTAGGAATGGTAAACTGGTTTACTGGTCCACTAATTGCTCTTTTGTTTGGATGTGCAGATTCTACCACAATCTGTTTGTACCCGGTATGGGTTGGCAATTGGCGCAACAGTGACCCCATTTGTCCGAGTTCTTGTTTGGATCTGTTTTCCTGTTGCCTATCCTATAAGCAAGGTGACACATATGTAGGTTAAAGCTTGCACATAGTTGAACCCTCTTAAATGGAAGAGTGACTATTCATTTTTGTGTGATATTTCCAGCTTCTGGACTTTATGCTGGGACATGGTCATGTTGCTCTTTTTCGCAGAGCTGAGTTGAAAACACTTGTTAATTTTCATGGTAACGAGGTGTGTTTTGTGCCCTTCAGAATTACACATCTTTGAACAGAATAATTATCTGCTAGCTTCTTGTTATCGTTATTGTTTGTAGCCTTTCATTCTGCATCTCAAGCCATCAATTTGATGCATTTTTCTACCTTTATTAAAATCTCTTCCATTGCTTATAACTTGTGTACAGAATCTGTTGTCTGCTACCCCTTTTTTTCTTTTACATCTTCCATCAGCTTTGTAACACCGTTGCTGGTGTTTATTAGGCTGGAAAAGGTGGAGAACTGACTCATGATGAGACAACAATTATCGCTGGAGCACTTGAGCTCACTGAGAAAACAGCTAGTGATGCCATGACTCCTATATCTGAAACTTTTGCTATTGACGTTAATGCCAAACTTGACAGGTGTGGTGCACAAAAAGGGTAAACTTAAAAATCACTTGCTTCTGTTGCATGACATTCGTTGTGATTAGCTGCATTATATAATTTCTTTGTACAGGGAGTTGATGAGTTTGATATTGGAGAAAGGGCATAGCAGGGTGCCAGTTTATTATGAGCAATCTACGAACATAATTGGACTAATTCTGGTAAATTGACGATAGTAACGTATTCAGCAACAATGAAAAGGGATCTTTTTTCTTTTTTTCATTTTTTCTCCATATACTTGGAATGCCGGTGCATTGGTTGAATAACATGGTATCCTGATAATCTCCTTCTCCCTGCCAACGTTAAGCTTTTATTGGTTATCTTCTGTACCTATTCTTTGTGCTCTTTCCCTAGCAATTCATGCGTGCTTGAATTGCAAGACACTATTCCCCATTAATTTTTAAATTTGTATGATGTGAAAAAAGGTCAAATATGACAGAGAATTGTGTCAATGGCCTCTTGACTATGAGATTTATTGGCAGTTTTAGAAAGAAAGAAAAAATTGTTTGAAAGTTTAGAAGTCAGCAATGCTCAATGTTATGATGAATCATTATAATATACGGACTTTCAGAATATCTCTTAAGTAAATAAATGGTTTAGTCACATGTTTCAACTATTATATAAATTTTAAGGTGGGGGTTGGCGTGGTGTGTCGGGAGGGTCTACTCTGTAGAGCAGCTGCTGTGGGCAAGATGAGAAGAGTGTGCCTCCCTTCAAATTAGCCTTTTGAGGAACCTTGGACCGTGGCCTCTGTGATTTGCTTTTATCTGTTTGAATTTATCATCTGATGGGTAGACATTTCCCTTGTATTGCTTGCTTATATTAATGCTGTCTTTAGGCGTTCCTTGAGGCCCGCACCATTATTTTTTATGTTCAAATATAATGTATTCCACCAAGACTTGACATAGGAGACATCATTTTTTTCCCGACGTGGAATCTAACTTCAATTTCTTTTAGTTTGGAATTGAATATTAGTTCTTTAAAAGGTCTGCTTATAATTTTGGATTGAGATTTGTGTTTTTTCTTTATGAAATCACCAAAAAAATAATGTTGTAACTTATAAGTAAACATATTCCCCTAACATTGACATGATAAAGAGATAGGATAAACCACAAGGGGGCCAAGTGCATTGAGAACTTGAGCATGGAAAACTGCAAACAAGAATAACTATGGGAAGTGAGGCATGATTTTCGCTAGGGTAACGAAATAAGACTATTCTTACATGCTAATTGATTTTGTTTGGCACTTGATTTGTCCATGATCTCTTGCCTTTACTTTCATATCTTTTGATCAGAGTTCACACGCCAAATCAATTGGCAGAAATTTTTGGCTGCTTTTTCTTGAACATATATGTGTGTTGTGATCTTTTAGGCCAAGAATTTGTTGACAATTCACCCAGAAGATAAAGTACCTGTAAAGAATGTCACTATACGCAGGATCCCCAGGTATCATTTAGGTCAAGAATTGTATTTATGTAGATGTTATATTTTTAGTTGTTCTTGGACAGCAAAATGATGTCCATTGTTACCTACAGACTGATGGCTCTAAATAATTATGTGTTGTAGGGTTCTAGAAACTTTACCTTTATATGATATATTGAACGAGTTTCAAAAAGGTCATAGCCACATGGCAGTTGTTGTAAGGCAGTGCAAAAAGCCAGAGGAGCAGCATGTTAGCAGTGCTAGTGACAGTAAGTGTCAATTCCTATGGGATTTTGCGGCAATTTGTTGTCCCAAGCTGTGCTAAAATCAACCTAATCTGGAGAGCATTGCACTTGATGACAAGTAAAATCATTTTGATAACTGTGGCTCTCTCGTCTCTTGCACACAACAGATCCGGTGAAAGAAGTTAAAGTTGATATCGATGGTGAAAAGCCTCCCAAAGACAAGTCTTTGAAGAGCAAGAGAGCACTTCAAAAGTGGCAAAGCTTTCCCAACAGCGGCAACAATTCATTTAGGAGCTCAAGGAGCAAGAAGTGGACAAAGGACTTGGATTCAGACATCTTGCATCTAAATGGCAATCCACTACCAAAGCTCCCGGAGGAAGAAGAAGCAGTAGGCATAATAACAATGGAAGATGTCATTGAAGAGCTTTTACAGGTAAGCGACATGTTTTGCCATTTATATTACATATGTATCTCCCTCCAGTTTCTTAGAGATTACCTCATGCTGTGATCTGGCTTGGCACCATTTAGGAGGAGATCTTCGATGAAACTGATCATCATTTTGACGATTCTTGCACTGGCATTGCTAAGCCGTAGAACATTCTACGGTATAGACAGACAATGACGAAAAAGTTGTTTCTGATGGAAGATTGATTATGCAATGATCAAGAGTTCTAGTTTCAGAATATACATGCACATCCTGTTGCTTTTGTTGCGGAGAGATCATAAATAGACTCATTAGTGGAGCAAAAAGGATTGTTTATTGAACTTTTTTTTGAATGAAATGTTGAAATGTTTTAATGTCAGGATTGAATATATATCTTTTTACCTTGTTTTGTTGGCTGGCTGGGTCTCCGTATCATATTAATTTTGAAGAGGTAGTAGTGGGTCACATGATAGTGCGACGAAACAATTTATGAATGATCCCTCCCTCGCATCAGCTCACCAACTTACTTTCGCGCTATACCAATACCTAAATCAGCTAGTGTCGGCAACTTAACTGGCTGGATCAGCTATCACAAAGTGCCTCATATCACATCTATGCTCTATAAAATAGAAAATCATATATATTTTATTATTATTCAAATTATATGTGAGATTAAGATTCAAGTGTTGTTTATTACTTTCAAATTATTCTAATGAATTGCATGCAAAAACAGTCACTGTCAGTGGAACTTAAAGATTTGATTATAAAGTATTAGGCTTGTAAAGTAGTAGACGATTATAAATTAAAGAAACTTTAAAATGTTTGCACTGGTATTTTGTAATTAATCCTTTTAGAGTATAAGCTTTTTAGAGTAGAAAATAAATGATTGAAAAGTTATTTGTTTTTTATAGTATTAATGCGAAATAAATATTTTTTATATATTATTAATAAAAAAAAATATTCAGAAAATATAGTAGATTTATTAAAAAAAAATTTATACATTTATAGATTTAGCAGCTCATCAGTAGATTTAGCAGCTCATCATCAGAACTTGTGGGTAGATTATATGTTTTAAGGTTAAGGGTGTGTTTGGAATTGTAATAAAGATAACGATTAAATGTGTTTTTTATTTAGAAATATATCAAAATAAAGTTTTTTTTATAAAAATTATTTTGATATCAATACATCAAAATGATTTGAAAATATAAAAAAAATTATTTTAAGCAAAAAAAATAATTTTAAAATTTAAAGAAATGCAATTTACATTGCGTTTCTAAATACACCCAAAAACTTGTTATTTTTATAGTTATAAATTGACTTGGGTATTGATAATTTGGAAAATAGAAAATATTATAAAAAAAATACACTAGAAAGTTAATGCTTGATGGTAAGTAAATGTTTTAGATAGAGAGGTAGTGGTGACGATTCAAAGTGTTTTTAACTTAAAAATATATTAAAATAAATTTTTTATTTTTAAAAAATTATTTTTAATATCAGCACATCAAAATAATTTTAAAAATATATAAAAAAAATTAAAAAAAATTAAAATTTTTAAAAATATGATTTTCACCGCATTTTCCAGCATTAATGAAGTCGGAGACAATTTTCACCTTTTCAATCCAAACTGTTCCGTTGTAATTTTAAATAAATTTGATGCATTTAAGTAATGTTTCAAGTCAAATCATCAATAATGAGCTACTTATTGAATACTTTCAAGCCACATTACAATTGTCTCACGTGCTCTCTTGCGATTCTTGTTTCTCCCTCGAAACTAAAAAGGAACTCAACAACCCAGAACCAAGAATCCTTAAGCCATTTGATTTACCCGGAGAAATAAAATCATACTTTCATCTTTTTTTTAAAAAAAAAAATAATTAAATGAACTGGCCTTGAAAGTTAAATGAATCTTTTCTCGGGATTCATTTATCGTTTTTGAATTGTTTGGGGCAATATTATTTTTTTATAATTTTTTGAACAATTAAATTATTATATTATCCTTAAAAGCAGGAAAACAAAAACCTTGGGTGTGGAGGCTTTTTAGAATTTTACTTTTCCATAAACAGTGTAATGACTCAATATCCGGGGTTTATTTTTGAGTGAAGTTGAGTCAACGTCTGTTTTTTTGGGTGCAATGGCCAAAGAGACACGATCTTTGGCGGAACGAAAAAAAAAAACAAAGAAAAAAAGAAAGAGCGCGAATTCGAATGGCAATATGCAAGCAAGCACGCATACGATATGAAGTGAGATTTGCTCCTCTTTGCGTCCGTGCGTGTGTGAAAGATAGATATATTAACTTAATTTTTTTTAAAAAAATACTTTTTTTATTTTTATAATTATTATTTATTTTTCTCTTATTATTTTTTAATTAAAATTTTTTATCTATTATATTTAATCTTTATTTTTTTAATCTTTATTTATTTTATTTAAAATAATTTATGAAATTATAATTTTTTTAATTTCATTATTTTTACACTTTTTTTTCTATTAAATTTGATAATCAAATATTTGAAATAAATTATAAAATTAGATTTTTTTTTAATTTTATTCTCATTCAACTTTTTAATTTATAAAATTTGTTCTTTATTATTTTAATAAACTCAAAAAAAAATATTAATAATTTATTTTTTGGGTTATTTTTCATGATATAACCAAACACTGAAAAATATTTTTTAATTTATTTATCATGATGCTACCAAACATAAAAACATAAAAAATAATTCACTTTCAAGAATTTATTTTTAAAAAAACTACTTTCTAAAAAAACACTACTTTTCAGCAAACAAACAAAGAAATAATTCTATTTGCTGTAAGATCATGTTACTTTTCTTTTTTTTAAAACAGTGTGTCGCATATTATTTGAAGGGATCTATGCCTACGATTCAAACTACTCTTTAAAACTTGCCTCGAGAGAAGATGCACATGACATGAGAAACCCAACAGACGCAAGGAAGATATCATTACAGATTCCTTAGTGGGAGGAAATTTAAACAATAAATATATATTTAAATATAAATAATACATTCTTGCAAAACCTGTATGATACTCGTGGTAGTTTGAATTTACCAGGACTTAATTTCTCATTCCCAAGATGTAATTGCCATGTCATGTCAGCATTCCAGGTATTCTTAGAATAAATAATTGCCGAACTCTGCAAACAAGAACTATAATACGTATTGAACACAACTAGCTTGTGAATCTTGCATGGGAACAATGGTGTACAAAAAAAAAAGGGCACTTACTAGTGTTTACTTCTTTTCTCATCCTTTCTCTTCCTTTCCTTGTCCCTCGACTTTTCTTTAGATCTGTGCTTCCTGGAATGCTTCTTATCCAAACTCTTTGAACAAACCTTCTTTGCCTTTTTAAGCCTTTCCGTGCCAAGCTCTTCTTCAGATGATGCAAAATATTTCTCTGGTTTAAAAATAACACCCAGCAGCTTCGCATCCGGGCTTCTGGAAAGCTTTTCCTCATAGTCTGGACAAGGTGGAAGGTAAGGCCCTGTTTCATCCATCCTCGAACCTACTGCACCTCGACCTCGCTTAACCCTGTCATAAGCAAAAATATCCATGCCAAAACAGTAAGTTTTTTTTTCCCCTGAGAATTTTGAAAAAATCCACATGATATTTGTGCAATAAAATGAGTCTACAGATGATGGAAAGAACATGTGAGTGTGAGAAAAGGAGTTTTTCAATGACCTCGAGTGCAAAAATTCCTCAACTTCTTCATCCCTTAAACCTTCATCTTCTCTTGAATAAGAGCTCCCTACTCTTTTGCTTGACGATGATGACACCCTAGTATTGTCCTCATTTACAGAATGCCTTCTGCCTGTACTTCTAGGGATATCACCAGCATCCCCATAGTTCTTGCTGCAGTTATCATCATATCCTGATTCTTCTCTCAGCCTATCATCCATCTTGAGCTCCTTTTGCCGGACTCGCCACATCTCATTGACCTCAACAGCTCGATTTGCTGAAAAGTGTAAACCAATAAAAAATCAGACATGAAAGATATACAGACATCAGTGGGGCATTAAACAAGCCAATTCTAAGTCCTCTAAACAAAAACAATGATTAAATCAAGAGAGGAGGAGAAAAACATACATAAGCACATTTTAATATAGAAAAAAGAAAAGAAATGAAACGAAATTGTTCTCATTTCAAGTCCCCATAAAAAAAATTGGGACATCATTACATTGTACATATTTTTCAAGCAGTCCTTAATAGGTGCACGGATCTTTTTCTATGCAAGTCAGTTTTAACATGTCAAAATATGCTAGAAATATCTTGTAGAATACATACACATATATCAAAACAATCACGATCCTATAATCTCATGATCCAGTGGGGTTCTGCTTATTATCAGAAGACAACCTGTTAGATAATCAAACACAACATTATTCTTTAAAATGGGCATAACTTTATGCTTTTTCCATAATCCATTTTTGATTCATCCATAGCTGGACTTCAATTACAAAATGTCAGGCAACTCACAAAAATCTTTTCAAGGAACCCGGATAACAACTTTAAGGCTGTACAATCATGCATGAGTAAAGCAAGGAGCCACTTGTCAGGTGAACTCACATTCTTGTCTGATAGCACTAAAACATTAAAAGGAAAGATGACAATCTGAAAACTAAAAGCAATGAAACACTGACTTTGCTGCACTCCAAGGACAGTCGCAGTGAGGAAGCGAGAATTTGGCCGCGCTCTTACTTTAGGCTGTTCAAGGTAAACGTGCACACCTTCCCTTTCAGCTCGTTGCCGCAATTCTGCTGCTTCTTTCATAAGAACAGCAGCTATTCTGTTCTCAGTCTCCAGATCCATTAAAACCTGCTAAAAAAGCCCCAAAGCACTAGTGTGGTGAGTAACACAAAGAAGAGCATACAAATTGGCTTGGCAGCATAAATATACTCAACTAATTAGACATCTAATTTACAAGCAGTAAACTAGCTTGAGACTATATATTTTTCAATAGTTCACTTGTGCCACCATTTCATATGCAACAACCAAAAATGGTTTTCCTCCCAATAATCTGAATATTCTCCAAAGCTCAATACTTTTGGCATTCCAGATTTTGATTAAAAATTTCTCAATAAGAAAGAAAAAAATCTAACCTGTTTTGAGAAATAAGAATGTATAGTTTCAAATTTAGTTCACATTGATTATTTGTCAAGTATTCCAATTTAAATATGGTATGGAATAGTTTATCCCTGCTTCTCTAGAATATTTCCTAACAACAAATATACCTGTTTTCTTAGATGATTTTGTTCGTATCATGTTGCTTCTTTTGAATCCAAGTTTATATGTTTCTCACAATCCAATACCTGTTTCGATTGGTTGACCAATAAAGACTGATCATTGATCATGTGTTGGATTGGTATAGAGGACAAACTCAACTTTGTGCCCATGAAAAAGAAGTTATTGGGTAATTCCTCATTGGAAAAACCGTGGATCACACAAACAATAGCTCCACTGCTCAGCAAATCACACTGCAAAAAGCTAGTTAATTAAACCCAGCACGATTTTCCATTCAAAATAATTAAAATTTTGAGTACCATTGGACCCAGTCTAGTTTTGTTTCAACCAAGTAAATTAGCAAGAAATTCAAGCTTTTTATGCCCAAAATATTGTTTTTTATGAGAAATAAACAAGTAAAAAAATTGGAGCTCATTGAATTCTGAGTAAACAAAAAATGGAGGTATACAGGGCATTAAGAACCTAACCCAATTAATCCATTTATTAATTAAACCTAGAAATTATTGTCTAATACAATAAAAATAATCAAACTTTCGATTTTCTTTTGTATTCCTCAATTTTCTAAGTAACCAAACAACAAAAGCAGAAAAATCTATTTTGGAAGCCATTAACAAGACAAAAACTTACCAAACCGATTGAAGGAAAAGGCAGATGTGAGGAAAAAAGGAGATCCCAATCTCAATCGAAGCAAAAAAGAATGTAGCTTATGCTCTCCCTCCTTTCACGCTTTCGGATTGCAAAGAACATCCCTAACCCTAGTTTTTACTATTATCCTCTTTTCATATATGTCCGTTAATCGAGCCCGAGCAAGTAGGGAAATACGCGTCGCCTGCTGCTACTAGTATTTTCTAACAAGAAGATATGGGCCGGTGTGAAACACAACCCATTTGTTCATTGGGCCCGGGAACACCGAGTTTACGTAACCGTTGATCCCTTAAACGCTCGTTAACTCACCGTCGACTATGAATCTCAGGGTTTTGAATTGAACGGAAGCAACTGTTATTAGTTAACGAATGGAAAACACGAATCAGGGCAGTCGATGCTACGTGATTCGTGATGGCTCTTCGTATTATTTAGAAAAGGAAGCCGGAGACCCTTACCTTCCTTTAAAAGCACCGTAGTACACGACACTATAACTTCATTGCCCTCTCTCTCTCTCTGTCTCAGCGAGTGAAGTGCACACAATATCGGAGAAAACGCAATTTTTATCGACTTCAATTTCTTCTTCTTTTTCTTCCTCGGCTTTTTTAGGCGCCCCTACTACCTTCAAAGCTAGATACTAAAACTCATTATCATCGATAATCTTGATTCCATAATTGCCTTTTGCGTTTCGGTTTCTTAATCTATTTCATTTCGAGTTCACTCTCTTTCACTGCAGAAACCAGAATGTTGAAAAGGAAACAAGATTTCATAAGTTTATCTTTATATATATTGACCAAGAAAAAAGTACTGTATCAAGGAAAACATAGATTTATAATTTTTCTTAATTCCCAATGTTGAGCTAATAGAAATGCAATGAGTATAGCAAAAACCAGACCTGATGATTGGGTCTAGTACTATCTAAACCTAAGAGATAAGCCAGACCCAAACCTTGCTGGGTGCTCCAGACCTTCCTATGATTGGACTTAGTAGTATATTACGTTCAAGCATGTTGAGTTTTGCATTAGCTAAATTCAGTCATGATTAGACCTTATAGTAAGTTAAACCTAAGCGTGTTGGGCTTGATATTAGCTAAACCCAGCTATGATTGAACTTGGCAATGCGTCACATCCAAATGTATTTGGTCTAATGCTAACAAAGCTCAAGAGATTATTAGGTCTAACATCATCAATTTTATAGATCTTTACATAAATCACAAAAGAATTATTTATCAACAAATAGGTTTAATTAAACAAGTCTATTAGGTGTATTAAAGTCTATCATTACCCATCATGTCTCTATCCTTTTGCTTTGCTTGATAAAATGAGTGAAATACAACTTAAATATCACGAAGGTAAAATCACACTACTTCTTATTTTCTCCACAAAAGAACAAGACTCGTGGGTTATAAATACATCATGAGACCTTCAAAATAAAGGTTCATAATCTTTATTCTTTACTAAATATATATTTTCAGAGCATCTCTCTTTAGAATATTATTATACCCCCCTATCTCTAAAAAGATACTTATTGAAATATCAGAAAAGTCCTCACCTCTATTTAAAATGGATATTTTGCAGGTTTTAGCCACAAGTTACATTGGCTCACCAAGCACCAAATACAAACTATCAATCACCTTAGTTAAGAAGAATGGATGAGATTGTTAGTGTCACAACCTAATTTTGGGGTTTCCCAAAAAAAATATCTTATTTTTTTAAAAAAAAAAGGCATATCAAAAAGAGAAAAATAAAAAAAAATGAAAATTAACAAAAACAAAATAAAAATGAAAAAAATAGTTGAAACTTGACAAGAGCACTCTGAGAAAGGTTATAGGCACACGGAAGAACTAAATTGGTATTTTGGAGAGAAATGAAAGGCCAATTGCATCTCATTGTATCTAAAATAAAAAAACAACGTAAATTCAAAGTCAAATTAAATTATTATTGAACTTAATTTGCATAAAAATTAAGTCAAATTTGCAAGGCTAGTTTGATTTAATCATGGGTTCAATTAAATATTTAATTAAGTTTAAGAATTTATTTGGGTCAAATTAAAAAATTTCATTAGGTGCAAGGACTTAATTATACTTTTAATTGGTCAAATTATTTTTATTATGGACTTAATTGGTAAAAAAAAAGTTTGGAAGCTTAATTTGGGCTTAATTAAAAAGATTGAAATTTTAGATAACCAAATTTAATTTTTTTCAAGCTCAATTGGGTGAAATCAGGAATAAAATTACAAGAAAATCAAAACTTGAAAGTCAATCAAGGGCCAAATTGAAGAAACTCAAGACCAAAAATCTTTTCACAAATGACACACGAATTCAGGGGCCAAATTCAGTTGAAAACAAGGGTGAAATTGAAGAAATTAAAAGTTTAAATATCAATTGAGAATAAAATAAAAAATATCCAAGACTAAGGACCATGATGAAAAACACGATGAAATTAGGGGGTGGTTTTGAAACTTGACAGGGGTGAAATTGAATTGATTTTAGAATCAAAATTCAATTAAGGATCTAATTGAATAAATCGAAAGGTTTGAGGGTTGAAATTGAAAGAGGAGTTTTAAGCCTAATTTAAACCCAAAGAGCCAAAACGACGATGTTTCTTTTAAATTAAATGACATGTTTTGTATAAAATGTCGTCGTTTTGTTAATTAAAAAAAAAGAGAAACACATCATTTTGAAGGGTATTGTTCATTGTCTTCTATCCAAAACAAGCAAAGACAATCTATTTGGATAAAGGGTTTGGGTGTTATTTTTCCTCTTCTTTGTAATTTCAAAGCTAGAAAAAGCTTGCTCTCCTTGATCTTTTGATGAAGGAGGATCCTGTCAACCTTGTTTTAATTCTATCCTTACTCTGATATGTCTGCAAAGTTAACCCAAAGAAGCTGACTCGACCAACTTTGCCAACCTATGATGGTGATTTTTAGCCAACAGTTAAGATCCTTTCTATTTGATACAAGAGTCAAGATTCGTACACAATAAAGACTAGATGTTCCTTTTTCATCCCACTATAAATAGGGATGGATTTCTTGCAAAATTGAGTGGAAAGTGAGCAAAAAAATTAGCCTTTACACACCATTTTTTCAGTTACGTGGGCAACCTTGTTTCCTTCTTATCTCCCCTTCAAACCATGAGCAAGTCATACCTCCAGTTGCAACTCTCTCTCTCCTTCATTATGATCATTCTTATTTCTTATGCACCTCTTTTTCCATATGATGAGAAAACCATTAAACCAAGACAACAGTTCAACCTCCTCCCTCTCAATTTCCCTTTAGCTAACCCACTGTGAGAACCTTCATACAAAATGCATGTGAAGTACCTGGAAGTTTTCTTTTTACTGTATCCATCAGATAAAAATGTGACTTATGACATATTCTCAGCATTCATCTTTAATGCCTTTTGAATCTCTGACAAGAAACACATCCAGCTCTCATCATTTTCCACACCAACAACTCCAAATGCAAGTGGAAATAACTTGTCATCAACATCATAAGATGTGGCTGAAAGTAAGGTACCTAGGTATTTACTCTTGAGGTGGATTCCACCAAGCCCAATAATAGGCAAGCAACCATTCAGAAACCCATACATGGGTCCATAAAAAGACATTAATAGCCTTTGAAATAGATTATCTGCACTGGTGGTGATCACTTCTGCAATACTACTAGGGTTAGTTCTCTTTAATTGCTCGTATTATAAAGGAAATAGACAATATCCTCCCATTCTTAGGCAAACCAAGCTTGCTTATGTGGAATATTTATCCCTATTGTTGATGGATACCATGCAATGTATCCTTTGGTTTGTAATTGGTGTTATTCCGTAGTCGTTCCCCTTTAAATCTCACAATCCAATCTACAGAAGCCTAATTTGTTCATTTATACCACAAGTATGAGTACCTTCAAGGCTTCTTATTATGAAGGTTAGGGCATTAGAAAGCTTAACTGCATGAACACGCTATGGACAACCTTCTAAAGCACACTTTTTAAAGTATCGAATCAGGTCACTTTTTATAATATGAAATTCAAAGTATTGTGCAATTGCCACTCCTTTAATCACATTCTGAAAAGCCTTGACATAGGAAACTCTTCGCCAATAACAAAAGCGTGGTCTTCCATGTGCTACCTAAGAGATATAAAGGAAATCAAGTAGTTATAACAATATTAATTTTTATATTTAGATTAGTTGTATCTTATCCCTTTTAAATCTCTTATCCAATCTTCTTCTAGGATTCACTTATTACGATAATGTATCTCTGATTAACACTTTGTAAAGTCCTATATATAAGATGTATTGTTATCAATAAAATTATCTTTCTGTAAAACTCTTTATGATACCAGAGCCACTTCCTCTAACGAGATTTTTTTTTTCTAATGGCTACATCTCCTGAATCAGTGTTTATTAACCCTCATGTGCCAATTCGCAATAGTGAAACTACTCTTGTTGCCTTCAATGTTGGATCTCAATTACCTTTGAAGCTAACTTTTTCCAATTTTTCTTTATGGCGTGCCCGATAAATGTCTTTATTTATTGGCTATGACCTTCAGGGCTATATTGACAATACTATTGTATGTTCGTCATCAACACTTCCTCCCAGCACCTCTTTTAATGGCTTAGCTTCTGTAGATGTTCCTAATCCAATCTTTTGGCATTGGCTTAGGCAAGATAAGTTGATTCTTCTTGCCATCTTTACATTTGTCTCTGAATCAGTTATGCCTTTCATTGCTGCTTCATCTACTACTCATGAAGCACGATCTAAGTTGCAATGATTGTAAGCCAATCATTCATGTACTCTTATTATGCAACTTAAGGAGAGTTTAACTCTTATTCAGAGAAAGTCTCACCTGGTCTCGAAATATCTTCATGCCATCAAGGTTATTGTTGATAAACTTGTAGTGATTGACTCTCCCATCTTAGTAGATGACATAACTTTTTATGTTCTTAGTAGTCTTGGCTTTGACTTTTATGATGTTGTATCACTTATTTGAAACCGTAAGTTTTATTTTACCTTTGAAAAGCTTTATGATATGCTAGTTTCTCACTAACGCTATTTAAAACATATTAAAGCTTCAAACTTCATCATTATTGCTATTGCAAACAATACTCAACGTTGTCCCATGAATTCCAAATTCAACCGCAACCAACACTTTAACAATGGTTCCTCTAGACAACATCGCACCAATTATAATTGTAATGGTCGCAGAGAATGATCTGTTAAGCCCCAAATTATTTGCCAATTACATGACAAAGTGGGACACTCAGCCAAGACTTGCTGTGTGGTTTCTAGTGACAAGTCTATAAATTGTGCAACTACTGGTGGGTCTAATAATAAGAAATGGCTTGTGACTCAGTTGATTTTCAAAACATTACATCTGATCTTGCCAATTTATCTGTTCACTCGGAGTATGATGGCATTGATGAAGTTGTCATTAGAGATGGCTCAAGTTTGCAAGTCACACATGTTGGCTCTACGACTTTTCCCTCTTTCTTGAAACCTTTTAAACTAACTAATATTCTTTGTGTTCCTAATATTCACTAGAATCATATTTTTATTCATAACTTTACCCGTTCCAATAATGTTTTTATTGACCTTCACCCATTTTATTTTCTTGTGAAGGATCAAAGCACGGGGGCGACTCTTTTTTGTGATAAATATCATGAAGGTGTTTATCCAATATCGATGACTTTCTCTTCTATCAAGTCTTTTGTTTTAGCACTTGTTGGTGAACGAATAATATTCATCATTTGGCATAGGTGATTTGGGCATCCATTAAATAAAATTGTTGATTTGATTATTCATCGCTTTCTCTTCCAACTATAGTGACTCTTTTTCGCGATAAATGTCATGATGTTGTTTATCCAATACCAATGACTTTCTCTTCTATCAAGTCTTTTGTTTTAGCACTTGTTGGTGAACGAACAACATCTGACATTTGACATAGGTGATTTGGGCATCCATCAAATAAAATTGTTGATTTGATTATTCATCGTTTTCTCTTCCAACTATAGTGTCTCGTCCTTCCTTATGATCACTTTGTTCTGCTTTTCAATGCAATAAAAGTCATAAATTACCTTTTTCTTCTACTTCTCTTATTAGTACTCATCCTCTTGAATACATCTATACAGATCTTTAGGGGTCTGCATCTTCAACTTCAATTGATGGATTTTGTTTTTATATGTTATTTGTTGATCACTTTACTAAGTATTGTTGGTTATTTCTAATTCATAGAAAAAGTAATGTTCGCTCTATCTTGTGTCAATTAAAAGGATTACTTGAAAAACAATTTTGTTTTTTTATACTCTGATAATAGGGGGGAATATAATACTCTTCACAACTATTTTTCTTCTAATTCCATTAGTTGGCTAACCACAGCTCCTCATACACCTCAACAAAATTGTATTAGTGATTGTCGTCATTGTCACATTATTGAAACAAGACTAACTCTATTAAACCAAGCAAGTCTTCCTTCATCATATTGGTCTTATACTTTTCAAATAGCGGTTTATTTGATAAATCGTAAGTCTACTTTTATTTTACAAAATAAGATTCCTTTCGAGTGTCTACTTGGTCGCTTGCCAGATTATAAAAAAAAATATGCATTTTTGGTTGTTAGTGTTATTCATGGCTAAAACCTTATACCATCAGTAAATTATATTCAAAATCCATGCCTTGTTTGTTTCTCGATTACTCAAACTCATAAAATACTTATAAATATATGGACTTTAATTCATCTCGTATTTACATGTCTTTATTTTTATTAATGTAATTTTTTTTTCAACCTCTGCCCATGTTACTATGCCTTCTCTGTCAGTTTCAGTTGCGAATACATAAGATCTTACTATACTAGTGGTGCCTCACATTGGATTGATACTTTTCTCTGCTACCATCGTGACAAATGTTCTCATGCAGCTTCACCTTTATCTTTTTTCTACACTAGCACAACCTCCACCTATAAACATCCACCAACCTGCCGTACCTGTAGCTTCATAACAATCTATTTATACTTATACCACCACTATCAAGTCTATGAATGATATTTATAAACCCAAACAGCTTTTCCTAATCATAAAATATCCTCTTCCCCAACCTCTAGAGCTCACATGTGTGTCTCGGGCCTTGAACGATCCGAAGTCGCGAAATGCTATGTCAGAGGAGTTTTAGTGAGACTGATGATGATTTTATATCTATAATTCAGCAATTCTGTAAGAACACTCCATGACGGCCATCACTAAGAACATGCACGCATTGCTTTGAGTGAATGGGACGAACAAGATCCCTTATATGTTCATATATTAGCAACAAATTAAGCCCAAAATGTTACAGATTACAAACAATGGGCTAAGAAATAACTATGTAGACAACAACAAAGAATTACTCGAGCAGTTCACGCGGAATACATAATTCAATGAATGGATTGAACAACAACAAGATATAATACACCAACAAGAGTATTTTTGTAGAAAATAACTTAAGCCACTCTTCGTGTGCAGCTCTTTGGTGTGTGGATGGCATGAAAATTCGGTTCCTTTGGAATAGTTGTTGACCTCTTCCCCTGTAGTGATTGCCTGGAGACAGTAGAAGCAGAAGCTTTGATTTCCAGGGAAGCACTGCTTTTTCTAGGCTTTTCAGCTTCTTTGGGTCTCAAGAATGTTGGTGAGTCTTCCTTTATCACACCTAGTTGACCAGGTATCATAATCGAGAGTGTTTCGTTTGTAATCGATGAGGTCCTGCAAGAGCATAGTGACTTAATTAGTAGTGGGATTCCGAAATAATTCTACAATTAAAATTAGTTTTTAAAAGTAGAAACTCACTCTTGAGGCCTTGCGACTTTTCTCACAAATGATGATCTGGTCTTCTTCAAGACGTTCCCCAGATTTTGAGCTGCTGTCTTGTCCTCGCTATATTTCTTCAGTGGGGCCACAAGCTTCTGTTGTGACGAAACTGTGTGTCTCTGTGGAGCTGAAGATAATTTTCGTCTCACTCTTTCTTTGTTCTTCAAGCTGGAAGTCTGGTTTTGCGACAAAAAGTATCATAATAGGAGGCTTGAGCCAGTGTCTATATAAACAACCATGGAAACCAAACCTTAATGTTTTTTACTGTTATTTTACGTTTGAAAAGTAGATAGTCTTACATGTTGTTCCTTCTGTGTTGTGTTTCTTTCCACTTCACATGCTTCCTGAGCGTCATTGGCTGGTTCGGTTTGTTCAAGGCTCTTGTCATTTCTCTGCAATTAGAATAATAATATCAGTCTAGTTGAACCATTGTTGACGGCTAAAAGAGCATTTAACTGAAAACTCACTGGCAATGCATTATGATGTTTTTTCTGTAAATTCCCTCCTGGGAACCTCGTAACTGGCAGGATTTCTTTCAGAGGAGCAGGGTGGAGCTTCTTCTCTGAGGTTGCTTCCTTAAGAATCCCTCTTTCCTATATATAAATTAAGGATTCTCAGATTCTATTAAAAGATATTTCTAAGACGCAGGTAGGATAATGAAGTACATACATCAGTTCTCAGCCGAAAAGGCTTGGGATTTGTAGGCTTAGGTTTTCTATGTTTTAGTTCTTGAGCACCAGTGGCATGAGTAACGAAGCTCTCTTTGGATGGCTTCCTGTTTGCTTTGGCTATCTGCATCTTTCCGTATTCACAAAGAAATCACAAACAGAAAGGAAAAGGAAAGAAAGAAAGTGATAAAAATATCCAGAAAGATGAATGCAAGTTCCTGAAAGAGGAGTAAGTGACCTTTTGAGTGCTCTTCACACTCTCATGCTTGCCAAGGATTTGTCTTTTCAAGTGGCCAGTATTGAGATCCATTTCTCTGAAAATCCAAAATTCATTGATAAGTGATGGCCAAAAGTATCTAACAACATCCTATAAAGACCGATGAAATTATTGAAATGAGTTTACTCACCTGTTATCATCAGAGGCTGAAGCATTTTCCTTATCGTCGCTCCCAATGGCTTCTCTGTCATTTTCCTTTTCATCTGAGATGAAAATATGCTTACTATCATTACTCTCCATGGGACCATCAATGCCCTTATCCATACTCGAGTTCCTTTTGTCTTCTTTGCCATGTCTTACATTGGTACCATTGCCATCTTCTCTTGAAGCTACAAGTTTGGGAACATCATTTTCTCCCAAGCCCCTCTCATGGATCCGGGAATGAAGTCTTTGATTTGGCTCATTGCATCCGGGGATATTTGCCTTGGCATCTGACAAAGCTTCAACTTTGTTCTCAACCATCGATGCTTCTATTTTTACAGTTGTTAAGGGCCCTTCAAGGGCATCATTTCCTTCATCACATTTAGCATTATAGCAGGCGCCAGGAAAACCATTTCTTGATTTCTCCTCAATCTCCGTGTCACTGAAATCATTTTCAGCCCCTTCTCGAGGCACGGGACCATGACACTGCTTTGAGTTCTTTCCCTTGTTTTTTTTCATCACACATTTGAAAGATTTGGATTCCTTTCCCTTACAATTTTGAGAAAGTAGTCCATCATAAACTCTGCTTTTAACCTCTCGTCCTCGTGGTTGTTTCCTTGGAGCATTTGAAGGCAATTGTCTATTACACGCCAAAGCATGCTTCTTTCCATCAGCGATCTCAAGATTCTTTATACCTGCACATATTTTCTTGACAGTTGTATCCAATTCAATTGAAGTCTTTGTCCTCGTTGACTTCTTAGGTGAATGAAATAATGCCTTCGCTACCACCCTACTATTTGGCACTGCAACGGCTGTTGCTTTCGGATTCCTAACACTACAAAACGCATCAGGATTTGACAGTCGCTTTTTGCTCCTTGGAGTTGTCAGAGCCTTAGATACAACAGATTGCTTTGCCCTCACATTTGGGGTTGCATTTTGTTTAGCAAGGGACTTAACTCTCACTTTAGGATCAACCATTCTTTTAGATATCGAGGAAATGAGGGCCAATCTTGATACTCGAGGTTTTGAAGATTTTGCTGGAACTGTCTGGGGACATTTAATATTGGCACTATCACATACAATTAGTAAATCGTGTTAGTACAAATCCGGTTAGAGCAATAAGAGAAGACATTAAGAAACCATTTAGGAATGTGGTTCAAATCGCCTTCCCTCAAATTTTTTTTTTTTTTGCTAAATTTTTTTTATGTTTTCAAATCATGTACTGATCTGAAAAATGATTTTTGAAAAATAAAAAAATATTATTTTAATGCATTTATAAACGAAAAGCACTTTGAACCGCTACCACAATGTCAAACAGGCCCAATTATATACCTTGAATCCTTTCTGTACAGTGCTCTCCGAAGCCGTATGTTGGGACTCCTTGCAGCCATAACCTGCATGACTCAATAACTTACTGCCTAATACTAAGTTGATCTACTGTAGAAACCATCATACTGCAGAAAAGAAAGTGATAACTAACCCGTAAAACAAATTTTTTGTAGATTGCTTCAGAATCCATTTCTTCTTCATGCTTTTGATCACATCCTACAGCAAAGGCACATGGGATGCAAATAGAGAAATTCAAAATCTAGCATTTGAAGTCGCTCACAAAAAACAAAATGAAAAAAAATAACCCGCTGATATAATCAAATACGCAATTGAAAAGTACATAATGCAGCTCATTTAGAATAATTCTGGAGTAGAATTGCAGTGGATTTGAATTAATTTTTTATTGAATTCACTTGTATGCAAGTATGCAAGGAGTTAGAAACGAACTGGTATGATTTTGCAGATATTTACAATGAACCTTTTTCTTTTCTTTTCTTTCCTTTTCTTGATCAAAACATACGAACAACAAGCCCCATTCATGCTAATCAAGTCCTCAAAATTGAGAATTTGGTCATTGTATGATAGGGCCCTGCCAAGTAGTGGATCAATCAACACGAATCTATCATAACATGATGCTTGAAAAGGCAAAAACTACATAGAATTCACTCCAGTTCTATCACCTTTCGCCATTTCCTTATTTGGTATATCTATTTAGCTTTTTAATTGAGTTCAAAAGGTTAAGAAATAAAATTTCATATGGAACGGATTTATGTTGATTTATTCATTGCATGGTGGATCTCACTACGCAAAGGTCTCATCCTCAACTTGGAAACTATTTTATCCACGTGTTTCAATAATACGAGAAAAAAATTGCCATATTGGAAATATTTATACCAGATAAGATTCTAACGTTCAAGACTACTTGGAGACATTGAATTGATAGTAAGGGAAATGCAACCTACACTCGCAAGTGACGCACCCTCCCGCATCCAGTCCAAAGATGCAGGTTGCATACGTCCATTGAATGCGCTGGGCTTCATTACTTGCAAGTGACTGTAGCATTTCTCTTAGCAACAATTAAACTAGGTTTAGTTTAAGGGTTAAAATCTTGTTATTGCAAAAAAAAAAGTTCACTTGATCTTTTTTTAAATTCTGTGGCAAGTTCACTTGATCTTTAATTAAAAAATTATCGAAAAGTGCAAATCCAATTACGAGATAGTAAAAGACAAACAATGAACAGCATGAATTGGACCCGATTCTATTCTACCAAACATGACGTTGCATACTTAATTCAAGTAATGTTATCCAGGATAATTCCAACTCCAGCTCCACTTTATGACTCTAAGCAATCTGAAAAGAAGTCAGATTTCTACAAGTAGAGAAATCTCTTTCTTTTTAATATGTTCAAAACAAGATACACCAAGCAAGCAAAAGAAGTGGCATGGCATGCCATAGAGTGATTCATAGTTTGGATTGAGTTCCACACAATTCTTAACAAATCTGGTAATCAACAGACATTAATTAAACTTTAAAAAAAAATTAAATGCAGCCATAATCCTATTTTAACAGACGGTATTGAATTAATTGTGCTCTTGCTCTCTTAATTAACGTCATGAAGGAGACCGTAACCTCCTTCATCTTTACGAGCCCTGTCTTAAACGACAAGTCAAGTCATCGACCGTTCATGATAGAGCTTCAGGTGTGAAGCAATTAGAGAAAAGAAGAAAACAAAGTTGAATTTACAAGATTTACCAACACGCAAGCAGAACCAATATCGGTCATCACCCGGGTGGTAGTGATCGGGAGCGTTAAGGTCCACGAACTTCGGCGCCTCGATGTTCTCGTAGAAGTCTTCTTCGCCGTTGGTTTTCAAACACTGAGATTCTTCTTCCATTTTCTCAGAGAGAGAGAGGACAGCAGAGAGAGAGAGAGGGAGAGGGAGAGGAGCGTGTTTTTTGCGTTTGTGTGTGTAAGGGAGAGTGGAGCTGTGTGGAGAAGAATCTGTTGGGTCGGTAATGGTGAGAGGATCGAGACGACTTTAAAAATAAAAATAAAAAAACGAACGCTTTCTTTCCTCTCTTACTGTAAGTAGCCGTTGGGAAAGGTACAAATTCTGAAAGACACGATTGTCATAATAACCGATTCTCGTGTCTATTTTCGTCCAATCCAATAAGTATCAGACGACTGCAACCCGGTCCAGACAAGACCAGAAACACAGCCTTCCAGGGGCCCACAGTTCCATCTATCAAGTCCAGCCCAGTCCAGCCCATCTTTCTCTTTCGATTTTTTATTCTCTTAAGCACCATAAAGATATTAAATTAAAAAAATCATATATGGATTGGCTACGGGCGGGAAAAATGCATGGTGGTATTGCCTACGGGTTAGATATATTACAGGCAATGTATATTTACTCTGAAATTATCAAACACCTCTTGTATATTTAGATAAATAAATAAAGCCACTTGAGCCCGGCTTATTCTGCCCAATTCTTTTAGTCTTTTTGGTCATAGTAATTTAGATAGAATCTCCATCCCCTCTGAATAGTTATGCAATAGAAAATTAAAATCCTTGCCAAATGCTAGCAAACGGCTAAACTATGTTTTGTTTTTCTTTACCATTAAATAAACCGAGGCATTGCACCTCACCAGCCATATCTAAAGCCTTAGGCATTACCGTCCTCAAGAACTCGGCATTCCACCTTTTTATCATCCCGACAACAAATAGTTTTTCTCAGGGTTGCCATGCAATGTCTACAGTGTGGTTATCCAAAGAGATTGGGAAAGCACAGTTGAAGGACTGGTCATAAACCAATCAGGCGGCCCCTCACAATGACTAGTAAAAGCACAGGCAACATAGACATTCCAAAGTTATTCAACGTAAGTTATTCAACGTTCACAATTTAAATCCTGTAATTATACAACCTGCTTTCCTGTGGGATGCAAACCACGGTGACGAAAAGTGACATGTTTTATTCAAGGAATTTATTCGTCTGAGCTTGATCCACCTCCTTTCACGGTCCATTCTTGATGATGTTTTTGAGTTTCTCATTTGCAGCCACAAGCTCCGCGGTTATTCCTGGTTCATTAGCAGAATGCCCTGCGTCTGGGACAACCTGTCCAAGGTGATTTCATATGGTAACTAGTTCAAATCTGAGGAAAGCTGAAAATGAAGCCATGGAGAAAAAATGCATAATCCCATGATCCATTCTTAAAATGAGATCTGCTCTATGTGTCAATCCAATGTCATCATCTATCAAGATTATCAGTTGAAATAGTACATGCATAACTAGCCCATCCAATAATTCAAATAGTAATGCAAGCCACATCAAGTGGCTTGCATTACAATTAGATGTAGTTGTTATATGTGCTGCAAAACATTAAGAATACTGAATGAAAAAATCCAGCAGCTTAGAGAAGTTCTCATACCTTTAGATCTGCCTCTGGCCATGCCTTATGAAGATCCCAAGCAGACATCATAGGACAGCAAACATCATATCTCCCCTGCAACATAATTCAACTATGTTAAACAATAAATGTTTCACACCTTTAAAAATGCAGCAAAGGTTATCAAATCCCGTGTTGGATCATAAATTCTACGGTTTTATGTTTCAAAATTCACCTGACAATTTAACTGGTCTAAGAAATCAATCTAGAATGAGATTGAACTAAGATTGGTAATTGGATCATTATAATCGTGAGTTTACCAGCATTGTTAATGAGTTCAAAATTGAAAGGGATTACGAGTTTTTGATATGATAACGGAAGTAACCGCTTCTCTCGTGCTGCTTTCCTCATATGCTGTTATTTACCAAATCTATAGTTGTCGCTTGTAATTTCTCTTCACCTCAATTTCTCCACCTCCTCTCCTCTCGATCATCCCATTTCCATTCTCTATGATTTAAAAGTCTTCAATCATTATCACTTACTTTTATTCTGAACCATGTGAGTTAAAACTAAGAATAAGAAGAGGGATGAGAACAATTGAGTAAAAAGAGTGGTTAATAAAGTCTAGAAAAACGAAGCAAAGGAGCACACTTTTAGAAGATTTCAGGCACTTTAATGGAGTTATGGTGGAAAAACCAATGGTTGAGAAGATAAAGAAAGAAACCACATGATGTTGGACTGTTGCATATTTGACCAAATGATTCTAAAAATATGAAGTGAAGAACAGCCCTTCCATGGGCTTGATTGTTTATGGGTCAAATTAAGGATTAATTTTATGGCCTTGATCAGTACCTTATTTGGTATATAACTGTGTTTTATCACCAAGCTGAATTTTCTAGAAAAACTCTCTTTATATGTGGCTTACTCATCTGAATTTAGTATTTTAGTATTCATAAAAATATAGATAAGAAGTGTGCGAATAAAAATCGAAGATAGAGATTGAGTGTAGGAAGAATAAGCAGCACATTTTAACTTATTGTCGTTATTATATTCATTGTTTTAAAACATAATTTTAGTTGTTGGTAAATCAGAAGATTCTTCAGACCCTCGATCAATCCTTATTAATAATATATATATATATATATATATATATAACCTTGGATTCAGTGACCACAAAAAAATTGAATTTTGACGAAGTGATCAAATTGCAAGGATTGATCAAAATATAGGATGTTAACAGAATCATACCAGAGAGCACATTATGTATGGTTTCATTTAGCACATGAAAATCATTTATTTGTCTGAAAAGATCACTCGTTTTCCAAACAAAGCACATAAAATGATTGATCAAAACATAGGATGTTAACAGAATCATAGCAGAGAGCACATTATGTATGGTTTCATTTAGCACATAAAAATCATTTATTTGTCTGAAAAGATCACTCGTTTTCCAAACAAAGCACATAAAATGATTGATCAAAACATACGATGTTAACAGAATCATATCAGAGAGCACATTATGAATGGTTTCATTTAGCACATGAAAATCATTTATTTGTCTGAAAAGATCACTCGTTTTCCAAACAAAGCACATAAAATGACAGTAGAGATAAAGGTAACACATACCTGTACAATTGTAGTGTTGATGTGTCTTATTTTATCAACATTTTCTAATAGGAAAGAATCTGAAGGAAAAAACCCCTTGTTCACAAAGTAGTGATTTTCAATCCTTGCAAATGCCTGAATAGAATGAAACAAGCAGGGACACATTAAAAAATTCAACAATCATGTCCACAATTCAAATTTCAAACATCTTAAAAACAAAAAAAAAATTAAGCAGTGATGAATTATTTATCTCAATCTGCTATGGTGAATTGAATTAAAAATTGAGAAAAAAGATGACAGATTCTCAGCACTATATCAAATTTAAGTGAACGCTGGAAGCAACTATATTATAGAGAAGTTACAAGGTTGAAATGCTTTGGTTCTCAACAATAACACACGAACTTTTCACTCTGCATTTGAGCAACAACTGAAGAAATATGCCAGTGAGTTCACTTTTCTTGTGCAGTATCATGGGGCATTTTAGTTTCTCCTTTCCTACTCTACAACAGTAGACTAAAGGAAATCTCAAGGAAGACATGTTTTGATGTCTCGTTGATGGAACAACACAGAAGCCTATAATAATTGATGCTAGATTGACTTACCAAGGAAAAAATATCATCATCCCCTCTCTTGACAGTCTCTTCATTTGGAAGAAGATGGGCAGTCATCATTTCCCATTTGGTCCATGCTCTTGCAGCTGCATACTAAGAAATTATGAGGGTAATGCATTCATTATTTCTATTGTAAGGACCCACTATCAGTGTAATCGAAGGACATGCACTTGATTCTCAACATATTTTAAAACTTGTGCATGCTCAAGTGTCAAGATCAGATAAATGGTCATGGTTTTCATATACAAATGTAAAAATTAGTGTTGTTGTTGTTGTTGAAACTAGACCGACACAATTTTTAGATATAAAATCAGTCAAAAAAAAAAACAGGTAGTAACTTACTTGTGTTTCCAAATCATCAGAGTTTAATCTCTTGCTGTAAGCATCTATGAAACATCCCCTTTCATTTTCTGGAATAAAATCTCTGAATGACTCCCAAGCTGCATGGCAAGAGTCAGCTAAATATATAAGAAACTTCAAAAACACTTGTGCATGCTCAATAAAAAGAACCAGAGTTTTAAATTACTGGGCACAAATCAACAAAGCATTTCAAAGCAAGCTAATAAACATTCTTGTGCATGGTTTCTGAAACAAAGACCAGCCACAGCAGTTCCACAGTCCTCCTAATAAACATTGAAATTACCTTAAATTATAAAATATAGTATCTAAGAATTGGAGGAATGCAATCACAACCTCCCTGCATGTACTGTAGGATGGAATAATAAGAGAAATAATCATCATCTTGACAAGTATTTTAAAAAAAATCATGAATTAGGCTATCTACGAATTTATTAACATTATCTACATCTCAAAGCATACAGGATGGAAATGCCAGCTTAAATTACTTATAGCATCTGAGCATGGTCATTTTTTTATAAGAATGTGAAAGCTTATTACTGCCAGCGAAAAAATGTTGGCGCACTTTTTCTTGAACACCACAATCCTCTTGCCTTTGCTACCGCCAGCTAGCCCTTGGACCTTTTTATTATCTCAACCAATCTATGATGCATATGTTTATGGTTTATCTTGTTATAATAGATCATATAAAGAATAGTATCTAGCATACCATCAGGAAATATAGCAGCAGCACCACCTTCATAAAACCAGTCAATCTCTTTCTTTCGCAAAAGAAAAATCCCTCGAAGGACCAGTCCAGTAACCTTAAAAAAAAACACAGAAAAACTATCAAAATATGAATCAGTTCTGCTCCAAACAAAAGTTTATGAAATTTCAATGGCCTGGTTCCTGTTGTTTACGAGTTCCCACCAAAGAAACAGTGTCAAGTTAAAGTAATTACGCACCTTTTCAGGATGTGATTGGCTGTACGCAAGTGCCAGTGTACTTCCCCATGATCCACCAAAAACCTGCACAGTAAGAGAATATAAACATCCAGTTCAACAATTTCACCCCCATTATAGAAAATAGAGTTTTCTTGCCGGATCAACAACTGGACAAAATTTTGACCTGCCATTCCGGAATTTTCAAGTGTTCCCTTAGCTTTTCAATGTCATCAATGAGATCCCAAGTGGTATTTTCCTCCAAGGAAGCATGGGGTGTGCTCTTTCCGGCACCTCGCTAAGGAAACAAAACGAGAAATTAAATTTCAAATTGTAGAGATTAAATGGAGGCTCATAATTTATCATAGTGGATACTAGAATAACAACCTGATCAAACAAAATGATTCTGTAAAATTCAGGATCAAAAAATCTTCGGTTACTCGGTGCAGTTCCTCCTCCTGGGCCCCCATGAAGAAAGACAACAGGCTGCAAAAGGGTAAGGAAATTCTTTTTTTCAAATATTCAGATACCTTTTCATCTACAACTTCTTAAGAGAAACATAGACTCATTCAACCGACTTTTAATAAACTGATCAACTACAACACTACGGAAAAGACTCAAACATATTGCAAAAACTAACATTAGGACAAGGGAAAGACTGCTACTTTCAACATGCATATTCAGTCACGCTAGCGTGTACAGTTTCAATTATCAAAACCCCAACAAACAAAAATACCCAGATCCAAAAAAATACATGAACATGAGAGTTGTATGAATAAAAAATTAAATTTTAGAGACCACGGCTACTTACATGCCCAGAGGGACTTCCTGATTGTTCATAGTAGATTGAGTGAAGATCAGAGACCTTCAAAAAACCAGTCTCATAAGGCTCTATATTTGCATAAAGATTCCTATTTAACTCCACTGACTCCTTGACTGGTTCCATGTACAACCCACTTGCCTGTGATTCACACTTGTAATCAAGATTTCTCACACTTAACAGTAAAGGATTCCTTCTTCCTGCAAAGTTGGACGAAACATTACTACGATTACAGGTGTTTTCTGCATATAAAAAGTAAAACCTAACGCACACATAGAGAGTACTTACTGATGGAAAGACAGGAGAGTGAAGGGAGAACAGGAGTGAGGGAGGGAAGGGGAGGAGGAGGTGCGAAAGAGACGAGTGAACTAGTGAAGCCTAATAAACTCATGATAGTGGGCATATAATAATAGCGTGGGTAATGTTTTTGGATTAGCTTTAGCTTACAAAGGTACCGTGTTCAGATTCCAAGCCCAATTTTTTAAATGAAATATGCCCTTTCTTATTTTAACTCTTTCGGTGATTCTTTTATTATATTATTTTGGCTTTCAATGCTTCTTTTACATCTTATAAGAGGAATCCCAGGTAAAACGTTATTTTACGATTTTTTTTATAAAAAAAAATTATTCCTACAGATCTTGTAAAAATATTTTTTATTGTAATAATATTTTTTTCCATAGCTTTTTTTCTTTGATTTTTCTAAAATCTATATTTTTTTATTTTTTTT
>Ga0325410_1001124_pt1 | contig 29271 bp, 30 predicted proteins | sample PopdelMetagenome_16_FD_206182 | JGI IMG/M metagenome (GOLD analysis project Ga0325410, IMG submission 206182) | Populus deltoides microbial communities from Bellville, Georgia, United States - Xylem-PdIQD-R3 | ecosystem: Host-associated > Plants > Phyllosphere > Stem > Wood/Secondary xylem...
TTTTTTATGGTTATGGTAACACCTTTTGCTTTGGGTTTTTTTTTTATTTAATGTCAGATTCTGAGATCCGACCCAATTGAGACTGAAGAAGCAGTGCTAAAGCTGCCTCCTTTCCCATTTTGCAAATCAAAATGAGGGGCTTGGTCTTGTTTCTGTTTCTGGGTTTTTGGAATTGGGTTTATGAATGTAGACTATGATGATTTTGTGATTGTTGACATGTTTAGTGTTAAATTGGGGATGATTTCTGTATGTTGGCTTGGAATTCATGGTTTTTTATTTAATCCTTGTATTTCTTTTTATGAAAGTGAGCAACACTTTCCTGGAAACCACTTCCCCCGACTTCTCATTTTCGTCGAAGGTAGGGAGGTATCATCCGAAGAAAAATGTTTTTTTTTCTTTTTTTCTTATCTTGAAAAAAATACTCTTCGAAACATCATTTTACTTTATGTCTTCTTTTTTTTTTTGTAAATTATTAAATAGTAATATTTAATGTTTTACATGTTAGCTAAATTTATATGTTAAGTTCAATTTATTTTTTCATGACATTGTCAATAGTATACTTTTTCAAATCATTTATAGTAAAATTGTTTTTTAATTAAAAATACATAAAAATAATTGTTTTTAATATCATAACATTAAAATTATCGAAATATATCTATGAAAACATTTACCATGCAAAAACACTCGTCAAATCATTAACTAAGTCAGCTAGTTTGCATAAATCAAGTTTCAAGTGAACAAGTTGACTCTTCAAGAAAAGAGTTGAATAAATATGATGAACCCGCATGGAAGTGTTTTACATTTTCATTTCAAAATAATCTGAAGTTTACCATATAAGCCTTTTAACGAGGGAGCGAGGATATGGTAATCATAAATATTTTGTTTAGTACATGTGGAAAATTAATGATAAATTACTAATATGAATGTTTAGCATTGAGCTTCAGATGAAGAAGAGGGATCTTCGGTAATCCTTGGGAACTTTTTTGGCAGGCTAAACACAGGATCATCACCGGCAAATCCTTGAAATGCCCTTCCTAAAGCATACCCGAGAGCCCTGGCTACAGGAACCGCCACTGCATTCCCAACTTGAATGTACCTGAATTAGGCGCCAAAAAAAAAATGAGTACCATAATTATTTGTCAAATTATGATTTCTACATTGTACAAGTGACGGCTAACAACTAACCCAAGCTAGGTTTACAAACCCAAACGACATAGTTTACTTAATAAAAAACTAAAAACCCGATTTAATTTTTAAAAAAATGATATTTAAAATAAATAAATAAAAAAAAGTATTGCTCAACCCCTTAAGGCTCCAGCCTTGAGCAAGGTGATAGAAGAGATGTTTAATAACTCTGTATCATTGCAGATATTCAAAACTTAATATGTTAATATTTAGAAAAACCACTAACCTTTCTTTAATAGGTCCACAGAGCTGGTAATAATCAGGAAATCCTTGTAATCTTGCGTTCTCTCTAATTGTTAACACTCGATCTTGCTCAGGATGCATGATTGCCTGATTATGAGGCTCAGCACGGGTCACAACTGTTGGGACAGTTTCATCCCACCATAAACGAGCAAATGGCCTGTTTCACAGGCTCATAATATTTATTAAACCCGGAAAAAAAAAAAAAAAAAAAAAACCTTGCTGAACAAAACACATAATGGCCAGATCCTTACTTGGAAGAACTTCCATTGACAAAAGTCATCGCATAATCAGGAACCTACAATACCAACAAGTCAAAGTAATATGAACAATGAGAATACATAAGAAGATTTATATAAAGATAAGTAGAAAGTATCCAAAATACCAAGGGTTTTCCTGAGCTCAAGTATTGCCTTGGAACTTCCGGATCCCACTCCACCTTCTTATCAGGTCTTACTCGGACACCGGGTAAATCCCTAAAATTTCCTCCCTGATCAAACAAAAATTTGTCATTAAATAAATGACACAATGATGTAACAGTAATTTGATTAAAAATAAATAAATAAATGTTAAAGAATACCTTTCTCTTTGGGATTTGACAAACTCGTTGATAGTCATCGTCATTTAGTTCAAGAGGACGATGATCAAACAATAAATCATTTAATTCTAAACCTGCAAAAAGAATTAACAATGTCGCGTACATTATATTGGTACATTACATAGCGATCAGAACACAATCCTAACAAAATAACAAGAAACCCACTCACCCATTTTCTTCAATCTAATCATTCGTTGAAATTCTGTTTTAGGAGATTCACCATATGGCATCTCATCACGCTTTTCATCGTTCGCAACCTGATTACATTAAAATGAATCAAACAGGAAAATGTTTTAAGTTTACGAGATATTAAATTAAATGAACGAGAAACATAACCAACCGCAGGCAGGTCAGATATTGCATCCTCTAAAAATAATTTCCTTTCTAATTGAGGTTTAACACCCTCCTCGTAAGCCACTGTATTACCCTACATGTCATGAGCAAAATTATTTTAATAAAGATAAAAAAATCAAAAACATAAATGATATGCTATTAGTTGTTAACTAAAATCTGTTGTGATTAATATGAGCACTCGTACCTCGAACTCTAGAGGAACAACACCCCTAACAAGAACATCATGGGTGGGAAGAGGATACTGTGGCAACTTCTGCAAAACATAAAAGATTTGATTAGAAAAATCACAAGTACTTTCGAAGTAGCATGAAAAATATTATATATCGTACCTCGGTAGCGCAAGCACCCCATAGAAAAACTCGCATACGAAACTGTGGAAGACCATACGCCCCGGCAGCCAGCATACCCAACCGAGCTTGGTATTTCATACTTACAAGGCAACCCATGGCATATCGCCCTAGAAATCCATCAGCAAACTTCAGGAGGTCAACCACATTCTCCATCAGCACAAACTTTGGCTTGAGAAAGTCTACTATGTCCATAAAAACAACAAGCTGCTTGTTTTTTGGATCCTCCAAAGGATTTTTTACATTCCTAAAGCGATTGAAGCCACTAATTCCTTGGCATGGAGGTCCACCACAAATCACTTCAACATCTCCCTAAATGATATATTTTGAAAATGAATCAATCAGCAATGCATATAAAACAACTTAATATGTGAGTTAAAAAGCTAAGTAAGCTTACTGGTAATGGCAGAATGTTTGACTTGTAGCCGTGCATGACAAACTTCTTTATAGCTTCCCGACAATTGCTATTCAAAAACAAGTTGTTAGACACCGTTTAAAGACGAGAAAAATTAAATAGCAACATACAAATAGAACAAGCATAGTGAGTAGTCTAATTGCATACCTCAAACCACTAATTGGTTCCCAAGTGTCATAATCAGGTCCATAATTTTTCCAACTAACCTACATTGGGCAAATTCAAAGGAAAGCAGGGAACAAAGTAAGAAAATATAAGGGTCAAAACAAAAGCAATTTGAGTTCTAATACATGAAAGCACAGAGTAGATTGGTACTCCGGCAATGTCAACACTGTTGCAAACAGGCTTGGAACTTCATGAATGTCATAGGCGAAAATTGCAAACACGTGATTAAGCAATCATCATTATCTCCTTGGTCTACTCTCATTATAAATATCAGAAGATACCCTCTCACTCAAATATGCAAAGCCTTCGACTCAGTTTCTTTTTATCTGTTAAAGATATGCCGATACAGTCAAAGTTAACCTAGTATCTGTTTATTTGTTAAAGAAATTCCAAAACGGTAAGCATTCTTCACTTCAAGTTGACCAAGTGTAAGCTAACGTATATACTATACGGCATAATTTTACCAAACCTTGAAGTAGAGGTCACGCTGCCCACCAATCTCCTTGGGATCTCCATGGCACACCTCAAGAATTTTCTCCACCTCGAACACTTCAGAATCATCATTGTTGTCACTGACATCATTGTTGTCATCATCCTCCTCCTCATCATCATCATCATCATCATCCTCACCATCCATGTCAAAACTATATGTTTGTTGTTTTTCCGGGTCATCATTTTTCACAAGGGAAAACCTTATGCAGAGTTTTTCCCACTCTTTCAGTAGCATTAAGAAGTCTTCAGCAGTCTCATTTCTCACCTAATCCACAAAGTTTGTCGAGTTAAAGTTCAACATCTTGAATAGGGTGAAGCAGCAATAGAAAGTCAAAATTAAATATAAAAAGGACAACCTGTGTCTCCGGATGATTCAACCTCAAGCTTTCACATGCATGCTTATTCAAGTCAACAGCCCATTTCTGCAATTAGAAAAAAAAAAGTGAGACGTCGATTTCAAAATAAAGTTCAAGACAAGAAATGAAACCAAAACATGTGATTAAATATAAACAATGATAATTGTGGCAACAAATCACACGTACATGAAAAGCAGAAAGGAGAAACTTACCGTGACAAGATTTAAACCAGACAAGTTAGCACCAAGACAAAGACCAGTAGACATTGCTCCACAGCCAGAATACAAATCTAATAAAGCCACCTCTGATTTCCTACGGCCACTGCTTTCACAAACCTCATCACACTCAAACTTTACCCCAGCAGCATCAATATCACTGGATATTGTTGATGAACTCTCAGGTGCAGTTGTATTGTTTTCTACAAGTTAAAAAAAAAAAAACAAGTAATATAAGATAACAGCTTACAGAAGACATAGATTTAAGTTAATTTACCCTTGAATAGGAAAATCGTCACCTGATGGTAGCTTGACAAAGGTGGAGTATGGAAGCAAATAAAGCATGTCACAATAAAAGTCGCAATTTAAGGTCTTTGCCCGTCTAGTCTCTGAATCCACCTGAAATGGCAACTCCAAACATTAACAATTTTGTGACAATAAAATCAAATGAAAGGAATAAAATAGGGGAGTATTCATACACCAAGTGCCAATCTGACAATTTTCAGCTTCCGAGTAAGGCAGTCCAAGGGATTGTCATTTCGAATCTCAGAAAAGAAAACACACTTCGGATCCGAAATGTACTTATCTTTAATAATCTGTTTCAAAACATTATAGTTTTAAGAAATGAGCCAAAAATAATATATTATCAACCACCAAATATCCTTCATTTAACTTACCGTGTCAGTAGACCTATAGTACCATTGAGCAGTAAAATGTGGGGTCCTGTCTTCAGACTCGAACATCTCGATTATCCTACATATATAGTCTGCTTCTCCATCAGAAGCCTAACAACCAAAAAGAAAATAGGTAAGATAAACTTTAACCAACGAAGGACTCAAACAAACTCTGAACTAGATCCAAAACTCAAAAAACCAAGTGAAGAGCAAACTCACTTGAACATGAGCATCATCATAGAGATTATAGATGATCCCATCAACCTCTGCCCGCTTGTAATGACATCTAGCTTTTATTATCTCTTCAGAATCATCCAAGCTAGAAGAAATTGAATAAAAAGAGGGAATATAAACTAAAACATATATCAATGCATTGAAGGAGAAGGGAAGTGGAGAAGGAAAGAATGGCTGAGCAGAACAATTGAGCACGTAAATTACCTGTTTGAAGGTTTTGAAATTGGTGTTTTGTTCTTTATCTGAAAGAAAAAAGGGAGACGTAAAATCAGGGGTTAACTTAATTTCAACCAAAACTGTTAAAGCAACTAAAACTATGTTCTCAGTCCACAGCAAAACATAATTTAAATAATTTGTTCCCAAGCACGACCTTCATTTAATGAATACTTAGCTTTACTACATTCAATTTTGACAACGGCATAGAACCCTCTCCTAGACAAAATCCAATTGATTAAAATTTGATTGTTTTCACAGATTAACTACTCAACAAAGCACGAGATGTTTCTAATTTCGACAATCATTCAAATCCAGCGAAGAATTATGGAATCTCAAGATAAATATATAGCTTAATTAACTTCGTCACGGTTATTAAACATGACCGGGCAATTGCACACAGGAAATCCACAACCCAAAATCTGGTTCGGGTCATTCAATGTTAAAACCTAGTTGATTTCAGCAGGACTCGTTAGATATAAACCGAACTTGGCTAGGTCAAACATAAGATAAAAATTATAAAATTAATAGTTTTGATAAAATTAATTTATGAGGGCAATTACCGACGCCATAACCTAGACTCTTTTTCAAGTCATAAGAAATATAAACATGATAAACATAGAAATATTTATAGCGATTATCAACAAAAATATAATCAAGCAGCTATCTCTATCCATGAAACATATTTGCACCAAACACTGTTCTCGAACTGATTTTCTTTCGTATTTCTGCACAAAAAAATATATAAAAAAAAGATAATGACCAGAACAAGCAAAAACCGTTACCTTATTAGCATATCGATGAGGCCACTTCTTTCTCGCTTCTGCATCAGGAACTTGATTTCCGACAAACCTCGCCGGCGTTCCATCATCCTCCTTAGCCTTCTCAGGAGTCGCTATCTTCTTTGTTTTGCCAGATCCGCGTTTCTCCTTCTCTTTCTTCTTCGTTTCAGATCTAGAATCCCCGTTATCAGTCCCCATTTTAGCTCCTACTTCATCAATCGAGTTCGTATCATCCTCCTCTGCATCTAAGAACACCTCCTCTGTCTCCTCCTTCTTCACTTTCTTCTCCCTCAAACGACTCCGATTCGGCGCTGTCGACTGCTCTTCCTCTGCTTCTTTCTCCATCAAACGACTCCGAGTAGCCGTTGTCAACTGCTCTTCCGCTGCTTTTTTCTCCTTCAAACAACTCCGCGCAGCCGCTTTCGACTGCTCTTTCTCTGCTTTTTTCTCCTTCAAACGACTACGAGTAGACGCTGTCGACTGCTCTTCCTCTGCTTTTTTCTCATTCAAACGACTCTGTTTCGGCGCTGTCGTCGTCGACATCATCTTTCGCGTTTTTGGAGGAGAAGACGACGACGTTTCTGGCTTTGAAGCTGTGCTGCGCTGTCGTTTTCGCGGCATGCTGGAGGAGGAGGAGAATGATAAGGAGATGAAACGGCAACGTTTAGAGAGAGTGGGGGGTTTGGTTTGGGGAGAGAGAGAGAGAGAGAGAGGAGTGGGCGGGGTGAACTTTGAACACGAATTAAAAAGAAGGCAAAATAAAGAGGGAGCGGGAAGCGAAAAAATTGGGAGGGATTTGAGGGATTTGATTTTTTTTTTCTAGAGGGGGCTGATTTGATTGGATGGGATTAAGAGGTATAGTTTTAATGCTTCATTGAGAACAAGATTTGAGTCACGAGTTTAAGAATTTTGATTCATATTAACTCAAAAAAATTAAATAATTTTGTTTTAATCATAAAAAAAAGCCAATAAGTTTAATCTTCATTGTTATGGATTGATTATAATTTTTTATCACATCAAGCTAAGTCAATTTTATTTTATATTTTTATTTTTTTACCTTAACTAATCTTGATTTAGGGTTAACTTGTTGGTACAGACTAAACTGACAATTACATATATTTGGATCTTTCAATTATTATTTTTATTATTTTAATAATGAGTATGTAATGAATTTGAATTTTAACCTTTTTTAGGGTTGTGTTTGCATCAACAGCAAAATTTGAATTTTTAAAAATTTATTTTTTCATGTTTTTTTTATCATTTTGATATGTTGGTTTTAAAAATATTTTTTTCAAAATATATATATATATATATGTATATTTATTATTTTGATATATTTTAAATAAAACACACTTTACAAACACAGCAACTACTATACTCGCAGACATTTCCTTCATCTTTATTTGTGATGTAAAGGGATTTTGTTTTATCCTGTTAATGAAATGTTTTTTTAGTGTTGATGGAATAAGATATATTAGTTGTTATATTTTAATTTTTCTATGAAATAATTTTATGGTTTTTTAGAAAGGATGTTTTGAAAATAAAACTGGTTTTGTATTAAATGAATATCCAGTTTTATTTGATAACATGGTTTAACTTGTTTTTCACTTAAAAAAATATTAAAAAAGAAAGTTTTTATGTGGTTTTTGATTTGCTAATTTTAAAAATAAAATAATATAAATATTTTAATACATTTTGAGTTGAAAATAACTTTTATAAAAACTTAAGACATCGTATCACTAAACATATACTTTGGGTGGGTATAAATTTTTCATTTGAATTGACGGAATCAGGATTGAAGATGCATTGATGCTATTGACAGTGGGAAGCAGATAGCAGAAAGTTTTATCATGCTGTGGCTATGTTTGATTTCTAGAATTTATTTTTTGAAAAATTATTTTTTAAATGTTGTTGTGTTTATTTGACATTAAAAAAATTGATCAATAGAAAATATTTTCCAATCAAATAAAAATTTGACTTGGTTTCCAGGAAAGTGTTTTCCTGAAAAATTTGGACGGAAAACACTTTCTGAAAGTTGTGAAAAATTTAAAAATATCATATTATTTACTGATTATATCAAATTTGGTCATCAAACTTTTGATTGCTATATATATTTTGTTTTGAATATTTATTTTTCAATTTCATCTCTTAAAATTTAATTTTTATATTAACTTTGATCCTTATTTTTATAATTGTTATTTGTTTTTTCCTTATTATTTTTTATTAAATTTTTTTATCTATCAAATTTGATCCTTATTCTTTTGATCATTACTTTTTTTTGAAATAATTTATGAAATGTTAATTATTATTATTTTAATTTCTTCATCTTTTATTTTTTTTATTTTTTATACTTGATCTCTATTATTTTGATTAGTATTTATTTTATTCGAGATAATTTATAAAATTATATTTTTTTTTCAATTTCATTCTCATTCAACTTTTTAATTTGTAAGATTTGTTTCTCGTTATTTTAATAAACTTGAGAAAAATAAAACATTAATAAGTTATTTTCCAGCTTATTTTCCATGATATAACCAAACACTGGAAAGTGTTTTCCAATTTATTTTCCATTACACTACAAAATATCGAAAAATAGTTTACTTTTACAAAATTCACTTTAAAAAAAAACTATTTTCCAATAAATAAACAAGACTTAAATAAGTGACTATAATATTTTATTAGTTACTTTTTAATTCACCTTGAAAAGAAGATATATGTAAAAAGAAGAGGAAAAATAAAAAATAAAAAGACTTGGAAAAAACAAAAAAAAAATGTTTGGATGTAAAAGGCCGGTGGTTATCGGAGGCTGGAGGGAAATTTTCCCTATTATTCTTGGAAAGGAGGGAAATGTCTACGAGAAATGAACTTTAAGATATGGAGAGTTTGAGAGTATATTTGAAAATATAGTAGTGAAAGCTGAAATGTATTAAAATAAAAAGATTTTATTTTTAAAAAATTATTTTTATATTTGTATGTCAAAATGATATGAAAATATTTAAAAAATATTAATTTAAAATATAAAAAAAATAAATTTTTTAAAACATAAAAACAAATTTAATTAACCTGGCAAATCATGCTACTGTGACCTCACGAGTGGGGTATTGTTTCTCTTTCCTTGATTTGGCGGCCACTTTTTTTTATATAATTTTTTTAGATTTAAATATTGAAGTTAATATATATAACTCTATTAAATTCATTTATATTTCTAGATTTAAAAATGAACGTCTAGTCATGTTACAATCACTGGAAGAAAAACGGAGAGCTGTGAAAATTTTATTTCTCCAGCAATGATTTATAGTGACTAGAAAATGTCATGGAAAGGCAGGTCCTTTGTAATCCTCCCGAAGGGATTTTACCTTATCCTTCATCCATATAGTAAAAGACTCCAAGCTACTCGTGCAACTGCATCGAAACATCAACACACAAATTGTATGTTATAGGTAATTATATTTGTTACATGATGCATAATTTAAATCCCACGGGCATGCACGTTTCGTAGGAGCTATTTCCCAACCTGTTCTTGTTCTAGCTACAGCATTAGATAGATTATTTGCGCGTTGACGCGAGCTACTTCTAGAAAACACGTTATCTTTGATTATGAGACAATAGAAATAAAAAAAACGTGCAATGAAGAGCTGATGGCATTAAAAAGTATATAATTTGCTTTCAAGCAATTGATAAGTAACATGTAAAAAACTTGTTTAAACCGTTTTGAGTTTTATATAAAAATCAAATTATAAAATATAAAGAGACATCAATATAACACAGGCATTGTCTGGGCAATTTAAAATAAAACATGACACGGTAAACAAAAAGAGCGCGAAAGCCTAATTTTTAAGTGAGAAGTGAAGTCCAAGCAATTATTAGCAAGTAAATAATATCAAATGCTTGTCAACTCCATGCTATTGCAAGAATCTGAATGACTTAGTTAAATGTCTGTAGAAATATTTTATGTATTCATTCATGTATTTGGACTCGATATATAAAATGAGTATGGTACATATTTCAAATACTCCTCTTAGAAGGTAAATTTTTTCTAAAAGAGAAAGCGACCTAAGAGCACCTAAAATCTTTAAACTTTATCGAGTAAGCATTGGCCAAATAGTTTCCTCTCTTTACATATCAAACACTCGTGCACGTGTGTATGGAGAGAGAGAGCGAAAAAATCTTGTAGATATAAATCGAAAAACTCATACACGCATATAATTAAACAACCCAATAATTATTATGTAAAGCAATGAAAAAAAATTCATCAACAATAAAAAAAAATTGAAATTGAGAAAACCAAGCAAAAAATAAAGATCAAGATATCTTATATCGCAACACGAGTAATTTACTTGGTAATGTTTAATAATTTCACCTGTAAAAATAAATTTGTAATAGAAAATCACATAAAATTTGCAATACACACACATAAAATCTATTGAACAATAATTGTAAAAAAAAAAAACGAACAATGCAAGGCTGCATATAACACATAAAAATTACTGAATAATAGTTAATAAAAAACAACGCAAGGCTGCACATATGAAAAATCTTATAAAAAATCAATATTAAAAAAAGATATATAAAAAATTTAAAAAAAAAATCACAGATGAATTATATCCATCTCTCTAAAAACTAAACATGCCCAATATCATTTAAAGTAATCATGATTTAATTAAAACATAAAGCATTTTTTTTAGAAAAAAATATACATAAATAATGCATTTTTCTCTTAAAATTTAAAAAAAAATATAGAAAAGAAACCAAACTTGTATTTGTGGGCCTGCAGGCCCGACGTTTGGCCCCATGAATTAATAGCCCGTGCGCAGGCCTGTAGAGCCATACCCAAGCGCGAGCATTTTTTAAAAGTTTAAGGTCGTCCGCCCTAAATATTATTCCTGAGCTCAAATTTGTTGTTTTAGGTGTTTTAAAGGTAAAAAAAAACATCTAAATATAACCTCCCTCGTCATATAAAACCTTTTGACACAAAATCAACCGTTTTAGCGGTCGGAATTTTCTCCAACAACCACCTTTTCTCTCTAAACCATAATTCAGCGACTCCTTCTCTTTGCCATCAACAAAAAATGATTGAAAAGAGAGGAAAATGAAGTTATGTACAAAAATATATTGTCTTGAAAGTCAAAGGATCGATCACCTAACCCCCCTCATCAAATAGAACCTTTTGACATAAAAATCAATCATTTTGGTGGTCAAAATCTTTCCCAACGACCACCTTTTCTCTCTAGACTAGAATTTGGCGACTCCTTTCTCCTCTCAACAAAAAAGGACTGAAAAAGATAAAAATAAAATTAGAAACCAAAATGCATTGTCTTAAAAGTTAAGGAACTGATCACCTTATACCTAAAAAATCTGGAGGATTAAAATGAATGTTTCAACCCGCTCCTTATTTTACCCGTGATTTTCACCCCGATCCCTTAACTTTCAATTCAATCCTCCCTCGTAAAAAAAATGCAACTGGAGGCTAATTTGGGCTTTACATGGCCAAGTTACGTAAAATAAAAGTTTGAGGATCAAATTAATTATTTTTTTAAAATACACAGCTCCAATCCACAATAAATTATGAGAGAGTGCACAGTGTTTTAGCTACACTAAAAGGTCGATGCCTTTTAGCCTTGTATATAATAAGGCATTATGGTAGTTTATGTTTTCATATTCTTTTTTATTTAAAAAGTATTAAATTAATATTTTATGTGTTTTTTTATGATTTTTGCTTGTTAGTGATTAAAAATTAAAAATAAATTCCAAAAAAGATATTATTTTTATATTTTTCAATTAAAAAACACTTTAAAAAGTTATGCCCCGCAGTATCAAACAAATACTACATATAGAACCAAGTCCAATCATTGAGTTCTTCAATCCTACTTATCAACACAAAAATATAAAAAAACTATTTTAATGTGTTTTATAATAAAATTACTCTTGAAAAACACTATATACCATGATGCCATATACATAGCGTGTTTGGTATTGCGGTTTTTAATAAGTTATTTTATAAAAAGTACTTTTAGTTGAGGCTGGTTTGAAAAAAATAGGTGTTTGGTTAAAACTTTGGTTGAAATTGAGGTTGAACAAAAAATAGTTTAATGTGTTTGGTTAAAAAAATGCTTTTCAAATTGAGGTTATATTCTATATATATATATATATATGATTTTTAATTTAAATATTATAGATTTAACTACTGTTATTACATCATGAAATAAATAATATTGATATCAAATATTTTTTATTATTCCATTAAACTATGTGCAATGTCATCACATACGAAATAAATCTATCAAATAAGGACTATATTTTCCATGGTCTCTTAAGCGCGCAACAACAAAAACTGAAGTTTTTGTTACGTCATCAAGCGATTTTCTTCTAATTTTTTGAATAAAACACAATTAAAATAAAAATAAAAACTGATTTTTTTAACTGGGTCGGACCTAGCAAGAACATAATTGGAATTGCGATCAAATTCCACAAATGTTACGTCATCATGCGATATCCTTCTAATTTATGTAGTGTTATTAAATAATATTAAATACTAGTTTTTCAAGTAAAACTCAATTTTTTTAAAAAAAATTATAATTTTATTACGTACAAAATTCATTCGACAAGAAGTACAGTTTTCTAAAATTTTTTGAGCGTGCAATAAAATTAGATAAAATATTATCATTTATAAAAATTGAGATTACAATACGAGTAAATTTAATTCACCTTAAACTAATTAAAAAAACAAATTCAAAAATATTGTTCACGTTCACTTGAATAGTACGAGTGAAATCACTTAACTGCACTGATTTTTTTTGAAAAAAAACAGTGAAACTTTTCATGTGAACAGTGCACTGAATTAATTCACTTGCACTGGTTTTTTAAAATTAAAAAAAAAACCTGTTCACTTTAGTAAACAGCTACAGTGGAGCAAGTTTTATTTTTGTGCTTTATCTTATAACATTATGGTCCCACAAACCAGAAGTGCAAGACAAATATGAGATGTCGATTGAAAAAACTGTTTTTTCCATACGAGAAATAGCAAAATGCTGCTTCTTCTAAACCAGCGGTGCCATGTGAGTCCTATTCATTGAAAGTGCTGCTATTTTAATTACCAAACAGCTATTAACGTAATTGTGGGTGAACCTCACCCACAATCACGTTACCAAACGGCATCACACTCTGGTAAATAAGAACTACAGTTCACCCTATATCCATTGCAACGCAAGCCATGTTTTTCTACAGCGTTGTTCTTCGCATGTTATATAAAATCAATTGCATCCACTCTTCTTTGCAGATGATACAGATAGCTCATGCCAAAAAATATTATAATTGTTCAGTGAACAACAGAAAACCTCAAAACATTTTTTTTAGTATTCCAGTCATGGTATCGTAATTTTATCCGTTTTTTTTTTTAAGAAACAAATTAAATCTATATTAGACAAGTATCAGTACGCAGTGAAAGACGGAGCACTCCACTTTAAACGAGCGAGCACATGCACCTTGTAAAAAGCCCTCTGCGTGCGTGCGCGTGCGCGTGTGTGTACATATATACTTTAAAAAGCAAGTCTTAGATAGAAACTACGTGGAAGAGTCAAGAAAAATGTGTCGACCTCCTAATTTCATCTTAAAAATAAAAAAATAGACAACGACGTCGTCTATCCACAGCCCCTCTGTAGAAACAGCAGGAGGAAATGACCTGCATCTACACACCAGGCCAGGGGATCACGTATCGTGGACTTGACCTTTCCTTAGCCACGGTCCATGGACTGAACGACTCTTCAACGTGTCAATCTTCAACCTTCTGCTACTCGTTTCCGTGCCCACCACGAGTTGGATCCTTTCACCACGATCACACCCTTGTCGATCAAACTCTGAGCAAGCTGACGTGGAAACTCGATCGGATTTTTATAAAACAGTAAGTTTTTTAATAATTCAATTCATCTAATTAGACTTTATTCAAACTCCATCGAGTTGATAAAAAAACAAAATAATATTGTATTAATAAAAATAAGAGAAGGTTATAATGCGGGTTGATTATTGACCAGATAGTCGTCCAGATAATAGCAATTATTACATCTTTGACCCTGTTAAATATATTAAAGAAAGGGTGCATTATTTTAGAAGCCATATAACACCACAGAGAAATAGCAGAGAACTGCCTTGTTACCACATGGATAATCCTATAGGGCTGACGTGGCTTGATTGGTCTCTGGTTTCTTTGCTTTTTTAATTGTTTTTTTTATTATTATTATGTCTACTTTACATCTTTTTTATTATTTGGACCATTCTTTTTTTAATATTGTGATTCTTCCTTCTAATTTATTATTTATTTCTTGACACCGCCTTAAAAAAGACAACCATCTGTTTATCACGTGTCAATAGTCATTAATGATAGATTTAATATAAATTAGATGGAGATACCAAGTTAAGAAACAATCTTGCAAGGGATTTAATTAAATAAATAATTAAAAAAGTGAATACACTGTATTGAGAATTAAGAATGAACCAAATGTTTCATTAAAATATTATTATTATATTAAAAAAATAATAAAAAATTATGTCGGAACTATTAAAGGTGAACACTGCAAAATCTATAATTACCTGCGTTGTTACATATGATTATCAACGTAGATATCATCATTTCTTGTTGTTATTCTTATCCACCGCCGAGTGAATGACCCTTCTTTTTTTTTTAAAAAAAATTTAATAACAATCAAGAGCCCGTTGATTAAATGGGAAAAGGGTACGCCAAGCTCATCTCTATCTAGTCGGCCCTTTGTTGATTGTCTTATAGAGAAAGTATGTAATTTTTGTTTCTACGTTGGAAAGTAATTATTTTTTTTAAAGTGAATTTTAAGAAAATAAATTTTTAAAAAATAAATTATTTTTAAATATTTGGTAGTGTAATAGAAAATAAGTTAGAAAACACTTTCAAGTGTTTGGTTATATTAAGAAAAATAAGCCGAAAAATAACTTATTAATGTTTTATTTTTTTCAAGTTTATTAAAATAATGAGGAACAAATCTTATAAATTAAAAGGTTGAATGAGAATGAAATTAAAAAAAAATTATAAATTTATAAATTATCTCAAATAAAATAAATAATAACAAAAATAATAGAGATCAAGTTTAAAAAATAAAAATATTGAAAGATGAAGAAATTAAAATAATAATAATTAATATTTCATAAATTATTTCAAAAAAAATAAGTACCAATCAAAAGAACAAGGATCAAATTTGATAAAAAAAAATTTCAATTAAAAAATGATAAGAGAAAAACAAATAACAATTATAAAAATAAGGACCAAAATTAATATAAAAATTAAATTATAAGGGATGAAATTGAAAAAAAAATATATAACAATCAAAAGTTTGAGGACCAAATTTAATATAATCAGCAAATAATATGACATTTTTAAATTTTTTATAATTTCCAGAAAATGTTTTTCTTTTAAAATAAAAGGAAAACACTTTTCTGGAAATCAAGCCAAATTTTTCTTTAACTGGAAAATATTTTCCGTTGACTGATTGCCTAACTTTTATAATAATAAATAAATACAAAAAAATTTAAAAAGTAATTAAAACAAACACGACCTCAGAGAAAAAATTATAAGTGCAATAAAAGACATGCTTTTAGTGTGCAATGCAAACATTCGTGTCTTCCATAATATCGTGAAAAATTACTGCCTTAATGAAAAGATGTAAAGTAACTAAAATTTATTTGTTTTTATGTTTTAAAAATAATTTTATATTTGTTTTGAATCATTTAATTTTTTATGTTTTCAGATTATTTTTATATATTAATATTAAAAATAATTTTTTTAAATAAATTTTTTAATATATTTTTAAATAAAAAAACATTTTGAAAGATAACTGCTATCCTATATCAAAATCTTCTTTTATTATTTGATTAATTCAAGTTAACAAAATACAAGGAAAAAATAAAAAATCCTCTGTTTTTTTGATTTTTTTAGTTAAAAAATAGTAAAATACATGTAAAGAAAAATCATGAATAGCATTAAAAATGTATTTTTCAAAACCAATACAAATTTGAAAAATAATGAGGAGATACTGTATAAATATATATGATAAAAAATAAAATAAAAAAATAATTTATATCTCTAGTAATTTCAAAGTGAATCAAGAAAAGACATGATATCCCTTTATTTTTATATATAAAAAAATAATACAAATAAGCTCAAACTATATTTAACAAATATATTTTTTCAATCTAAATATAATCCGCGTAAACAAAAAAACACCAGCACGTAATCTTGCATGTAAGCGTATTTGCCACCAAACTTACCTTCACCCCACAACCAAACCAAGCAAGCAGACCACTACGACCGTTTCCCCCTCTTTCTGGTCCCACCATAACCCAAAACTCCATTCTCACTTGCTTTCACCATTTCCCTTCCTCATTCTTTTGTCTCTTTCTCCGCCTCTCTCCCAATCTAACCCTAACCCTAAAAAGATCCCCAATTTCCACACCCTTTATTTCTCTATTTCTCTCTCAAATTGATCTTCAATCTTATAATCGAAACCATAAAAAAACCCTATCTAATCCGTTTTTTTCCTGAAGGAAGCCATGGATTATAGTTCGATTTCACTATAATGATAATCAGAGTAGAAGTGCTAGGGTTTTTAAGGGACGGATTGCATGGGCTTGATCAGCTATTATGCCTGAGCTCAGGAAGAATCGCGCAAGGTTAGCGCGAAATCAACAGCAAGAGAAGCAAACAGACACACCAGTTGCGAGAAATCACGCAAAGACCCGTGCTGCTGTAGCCAGAGAAGCGAAGAAGAGGCCGAGGACAAGATTGGAAGCGAAAAGGTTGAAAGAGAAGGAGGAAGAAGGTGATCAGAGTAACAGCAAGAAAAGTAAACGAGTCGAGGAGGAGGAGGAAGAGGAGGGTAAAAAAGTAATATTGATATCAGAGAGTGATAAGAAAGGAAAGAATTTGGTAGTTGATATCGAAGAAGAAGAGAAAGTTGAAAGAGTGAAGGGTGTAATGGCTGATGACAGTGGAGGTTTAAGTGCTAATAAAGCTGGTGCCCAAGAAGAGGAGGGGAGTACTGCTCCTTTTCCTGATAAGGTATGCTTGTTTTTTTGTTTTTGTTTTTATTTTGTGGCTGATCTGATATTTTGTTATCGGGGTTTACTTTACTTTGTTGTGATTTTGCTGATATATAGAGTATGATGTCATTTCGTTTTTAAATGGTATGTTTTTGTGTGTGAAAATGTGCTTTTCAAGCTGGGTTCTGGTTTTTGGTGTTGTAAGTTGCTGAAGTAATGGTCATTTAGTGGATTTTTAGCTGAATGAGTGGTCTGTAATCTGTGTGGATTTTGATTTTGTGTTGGCTAGGTTTGGTTGATGGTTTTTCCTGAAGTTTGGCTTTAAATGCTGGTTTTGTTTAGTTGTTGTTGGTCATTTATACTTGTAGCTACAAAAGGATGGTTTTGTTGGAGGTTTAATATGCAATCTCATTAGCGTTTCTGATACTCAGTGAAATAGAATTTACATTTTTTTGGAATGTTTGAATCTTTTCTGAAATGTTTTATGGTTTTTTGCTGCTAGTTCTGTACATGCATTTATTTGTTCATGATTTAAGTATAAAAGCCTGGGCTGAATTTTCTGTTAGTTTCCATGGCTTTGTTTTATTGTTGCATGGATGGCTTTCTAAATTACGACTTATTCAGCTTCTACTATTGCCTTTTGTTTTTATGGTAATTAGAGTGTTTGTTTTTTTCTTATCTAAGGTTCAAGTGGGAGGGTCACCTGTATATAAGATAGAAAGGAAGTTGGGGAAAGGTGGTTTTGGTCAGGTGTTTGTAGGTCGTCGTGCTAATGGTGGAAATGAACGTGCGACGGGCTCTGGGGCCCTGGAGGTAAAATTAATGTGGCTACTGCATTTGTCTTTTTGGATATACAAACTTAATCTTCCTGTAATTTTATTTTTCCTGCCTGTGTTTCCTTTAGGTGGCTCTGAAATTTGAGCACAGAAACAGCAAAGGCTGTAATTATGGCCCCCCATATGAGTGGCAAGTTTACAAGTACGTACATTTTCCCTCTAGATTAGGTTGTTCTGGTGGTTTTCAGATCTATCATAAATATTTTATTGATTCTGCAATGTGTTTTTGTTTGACAGCACGCTTGGTGGCAGTCATGGAGTGCCAAGAGTACACTATAAAGGAAGGCAGGGGGATTATTATGTAATGGTATGATGTTCAAGCCCACCCTTTCTCACCTGTTCATCATGTTTCCTGGTTTAACTTCAGCTCATATATTTTTCAGGTTATGGACATGTTGGGCCCTAGCCTTTGGGATGTATGGAATTCTTCTGGGCAAGCGTGAGTATTCATGCATTGATGTATGCATTTTTTTAATATTAATATTTTTGGGCAGGGTTGAGTTGTATGCTTTTTTCCATGGAATTGGTTTTGGGGATAAATTTTGTGAAGTTGTTTTTATGTTCACCATAAAACATGTTATGCTAAATCTCGCATGCATTGTTTTATCTGATTTGTCAATTCCCTACACTTTTTTCCTTCCCAAAAATGGAGGAAGAATAGGGAATTTCTTTTATTGCCAGGCTGGATTCTTTTTCACGCGAGACATATTTGCTTTCTTTGTTCTACATGTTGATTGGTTTGCCATTCTTTTTTAATGCAGGATGTCCTCGGAAATGGTAGCTTGTATTGCAGCAGAGTCTCTGTCAATTTTAGAGAAGATGCACTCTAGAGGGTATGCTATTTAGCTGTGTATCAAATTGTTTTCTTGGTTATGTTGTCATAAGGATATCCATTTGGTAGCTTTATTAATTCTTCATTCCACTTTTTCTGTGAAACACTGAATTATGCAACCTTGTTTGATTTTAGCTATGTGCATGGAGATGTAAAGCCTGAGAACTTTTTACTTGGTCAGCCATCAACAGCTCAAGAGAAGAAGTTATTTCTTGTTGACCTTGGATTAGGTGAGTCAAAGCCATTTATCATTGAAGTACTTTTATTGCTATTTTTTTGAAATTCCTTATGTGTTATTGGTACCCAAAACTGCAGCAACAAAGTGGAAAGACAGTGGTACAGGACAGCATGTTGAATATGATCAGCGCCCCGATATGTTTAGGTGAGACTTGATGATTTTTCTTCTTTGATCTTGTGGACAAAATGTGAACCTGATCATTATTTATGATACTGTTCTGTTTAATTCCTCAGGGGAACTGTTCGATATGCTAGTGTTCATGCTCATTTGGGAAGAACTGCCAGCAGGAGAGATGATCTTGAATCTCTTGCGTATACACTTATCTTCCTTCACAAAGGCAGATTGCCATGGCAAGGCTATCAGGTACTACAAGGACATACAATCACACATGCCATGCATATGCTCATATTAATAAATGCAAAACACACATGCTTTGCAAGGGCAGTGCCATCCTCATGCATTTCTTCGATAAAATGATATGTTGACTCTGTTGTCTTTTCTTGTCAAATTAATCTTAGGGTGACAACAAGTCCTTCTTGGTTTGCAAAAAGAAGATGGCAACGTCACCAGAGATGCTGTGCTGCTTCTGTCCTCCTCCTCTTAAACAGTTTCTTGAAATCGTGGTGAATATGAAATTTGACGAGGAGCCCAACTATTCCAAATTAATATCTTTGTTTGAGAGCTTGATAGGACCAAATCCAGCTATAAGGCCAATAAACACTGATGGTGCTCAAAAGGTAGGGGTGGTGCTTAAATCCACAAACAAGTATTACTTTTACACTCGCCCTTCTCTGGTCAATAATAATGCGTCCTTTGGCAGATCATTTGCCAAGTTGGTCAAAAACGTGGTAGGCTGAATATCGAGGAAGATGATGATGGGCAACCTAAGAAAAAAGTCCGTCTTGGAGTTCCTGCTGCGCAATGGATTTCTGTTTACAATGCCAAGCCACCAATGAAACAGAGGTACAATGTTTTGATTCATGATTCTTGGTCTTTTCCGTCTAAAAACTTGCTTTGTTCTTTTGGATTCTAGTTTACCTTTATTAATCTGAGGCAACAAGAAATCATACAACTCTGGGTATGTAAGCAAAGAGAAAATCGTTTTGTAACAGTGAAGTGGCTGTCCTAAAAGGACTGCTACATGCCCTACCTAAGCAAAGATTCGAAAATGATTGTTATTGCATATATCTGTTTGAAAAATCCTTTCATAATTCCATTGTGTCGCACGGTTTTTTTGGTCCCCTATACAGCCACCTTGTCTATCAGGTTTGGTGGTCTTTTGCTTGGCAATTGGCGTAAGGGTGAACCACTCATAGACATGCCTCCCCATCTCCCCTCCTCCCTCTCCCTGCTTTCTTAAAAATATTTGATACTGGGGATGCTGGGCACCCCTCGTTTGCTTCACTGCACTTGAATGTGGTTTCCTGACTTCATTGAGCCTGACGACATCTGTTTGTTCTTTATATAGGTACCATTATAATGTTGCTGATGGAAGGTTGGGTCAACATGTGGAGAGAGGAATTGCTGATGGTCTGCTTATAAGTTGTGTGGCATCTTCTTCCAATCTTTGGGCATTAATCATGGATGCTGGAACTAATTTTACAAGCCAAGTTTATGAACTGTCACCTTTTTTCTTACACAAGGTGAATCTCCACTGTGCATAAGTAAATGCAAAAATATAAACTCAAATTCATACACACATTAGCATAAGTATAAATATGTTACATACATATGCATGTGTAAGTATGCTCTGGTTTCCTGTTCTTAATCATGTTAGTAATTGAATATGGAGACAATAATTGAAATTGTTACTTCCCAATTAACAGGAATGGATAATGGAACAATGGGAGAAGAACTATTACATCAGTTCTATTGCTGGTTCAAACAATGGAAGCTCCCTTGTGGTCATGTCCAAAGGTTAGCTCACATTTTCTCTAAAGTTCTTTGTATTAACGTGCAGCTAATGTTAGTCTTTGGGCCACAGTTTAATGGTTTATTATGACTTTTCTGTGGTTGTTGCATTTGAACATGAGCCACTTGCTTGCAACTTTTCTCTCTTTTTCTTTAGGCATGGGGGTCAAGTTGTTGCTGTGGTGCAAATTTTAGCATACTTTTCCTTTTGGCAACTAAAACAAAGTGATGCCTTTAATTTATGCAGGCACCCAATACACTCAACAGTCTTACAAAGTAAGTGATTCTTTCCCCTTCAAGTGGATAAACAAGAAGTGGAGAGAAGGATTTTATGTGACATCAATGGCGACTGCTGGAACCCGCTGGGGTGTTGTCATGTCACGCAATGCAGGCTTCAGTGATCAGGTCAAATTTCTTGTCATGCAGACAATTAGACAATTGAATTCATTCCTAGGCTATGCCCATTTCTATTATATAAAAGCAGCAGCCACTGCTCCTCACTAATTTGCATGAGCATCGAGCCCATGAATTTTTACTGTTCATAAGTCTGACCAAACTTTCCATGGTTTGAATGTGAACTTCAATTCACCTTGTACCTATTAGTTTTTGATTTTCCTTTTTTTTTTCAAAACTGTTGTTATTCAAATGAAAGCTTGATTAAAAATAAATAAACAATTTGTTTGAACTTGAACAGTGGATTCCCAGTTAAATACCTAGCCTGAAAGCTCTTTTTATCTTGCCCTCTAGATGTCATTTTTATTTGTGATCTCACAGGAACAAATTGCAGATTTAGTTAGAAATTAACATTGATTAGGAAGTTTTAGATAGTTATGGATGGCAATAGACACATTGATTTAGAACCAAAATATAGAATAAAGTGACCTTGGTAACTTGTCAACCATATTTTTAAACGAAGTACTTTGAAACAAACTCGTGTGGTGGTTTGCAGATTGCTCAAGTTTAAACCATATAAAGTATGTACATATCAGCACTATATAAGAAGTTTATATGTTTTCTTGCAAGTGATTCACTCGAGAGTGGGTTCTGTGTCACTTACCACTGGCTTCAACAGGTTGTGGAGCTTGATTTTCTCTATCCAAGTGAGGGCATTCACAGAAGGTGGGATACTGGTTTCAGAATTACATCAACTGCTGCAACTTTTGATCAAGCTGCTCTTATCTTGAGTGTCCCAAAGCGCAAACCTGGAGATGAAACCCAGGAAACTTTACGCACATCTCAATTTCCAAGCACTCATGTTAAGGTAATACATTCTGTTTGATCATGGAGCTTTTGACTCTGTTCTTCAACTATCTGAATGCTTTGTTTGTGCTTGAATCCACCTCTATCACAGAAACAGACTGCACCTTTCTTTTCTGTTGTTTGAATCATCATGCAGTAAACCAACAGGCCTAAACTGTTTTCTTCATCTCTTCCAAACTTTTCAACTGCTGTAACATCTCGATATTTCACCACTACATAAACATAGTGCCTTAGCTAATATACAAAAGTTTGTACCATGATTTCATGGCATGGTAACTATGAGTTATGGCAAATTCTAGAAATTGAAGAAGTTTGCATAACAATTTCTTGCTTGTATGGGCATCTCTCCTGTTTTGATATCCCACCAGTGTTAAATTTTAGTCATTTTTACGCCCCCCTGATGGGAGTAGTATGAAATTTATATACACTGTTTATTCTTATTAATATTTTATTTGGTAATGAATTACGAGACAATATCTCACTTTGGTTTTTCTTTTAACGCACAGGAAAAGTGGGCGAAGAACCTCTATCTTGCATGTTTGTGCTATGGGAGGACTGTTTCTTGAAATGTCAAATTGTCGGGAGCAAGAAAACAAACAAAAAGAGATTTTGATGATTCTTGCCCACCCCACCTCGCTTATTTTGTTTCTCATGTTAATTATACAAATTGGAGTAGAGAGCTTTAGTTGCAGCAACTGAGAATTGTAGTTTTGTGTATGGTTGATATTGAAGCTGTAATTTTAGCTCTTAATACAGAAGGTTTTAGTTTGCATTTCTTTACTGCCTTTGATTTTATAACCTAAGTGTTCCAAAAGGTTGGTGTAAATGATCTACAAGCCAGAGTTCAGGATTTGGAGCCTCATCTGGGCCAAGGCTTTTTTTTTTCTTTTCTTGTCATATTATTAATCTGATTTTTGATATTAGTACATTAAAATAATTTAAAAATATAAAATTAATTATAAGTAATTTTTAAATTTTTTTTTTGAGAGTTTCAATTGTGTTCTTAAACAGTCAAGATTTAGAGCTTGATCTAAGTCAAATATTTAGTTTAACATGATACGATAAAATTTAGCCAGTCCAATTGGGTTAATAGAGGGTTTTTGTGCCATGGTTAATTAATTGATACTAAAAAGTTGATTTTGTTTTAATAAACATTGTTCATCCATAATGAGTGAGTTTATTCAATAATCTAGTAATCTAGATATTTTTTGAATTAATTTTCGAATCTAGAGTATTTGGTGTATCTTTTGGTTTCAAGTTGGAATTGAAAATGAAAAAAAATAAACTCTTAACTTTGCTAAGTGGAAAATGCAATTAGTCAGTTAAATCTAGATTACATATTAGGTCAGTTAACCTAGTTGAGAATTTATATTTTTAGTTGAGAATTTATATTTTTTTAACAAGTTATAAAATTTATAATTAAAGTTTTAACATCTTATATGCAAAAGTTTGAAATAATACGGGTTGAAGGAGACTATATATATATAAAATATAATGCATGAAATGTAATATAATTATTTCACATTAAAAAGTTAATAAATAATCTATGTGAAAATAGATTATAAAAAAAATACAAGGCATGATTTTATGATATATATTTATTTGTATTATTTTTTAATTTTTTGAAGTTGGATACCTATATTATATTTTATGTTTTATATTTTTTTTATAACCTATATACATGTATTATTTCAAAACTTTTAAATATAAAATATTAAAATTTTAAATTTTTTTAGATTAACCCGAATAAATTGAGCCACTTAGCTGGTTCGAACCCTATGAAATTAATTTGATTTTCATCGTCAATATATTATTGGACCCAGTTACCGTATAATTTTAATTTTACAAAATTAATCACCATTTCTATGTATATATTACTGGCAGGAAAAATATCAGCCATCCAAATATCCAATCAAATGGCTGATACATGATTCACGTCACCATTTTTTTTAATTATCTGAACAGCCATCTCCCTCCACAAGTTCTCGTCTCCCATGTCCTCCGTAGATTACATTTACACACCCCATATGAAAAGAGAAACTGATTTTGTCACAGAGAGACAGAGATAGAGAGAATGGCATCGTCATTATTATCTACTTCTCATCTCTCAGTTTTCCCAGAACGCCTGTCTTTATCCTCTAAACCCTCCCAGCACCACTGTAAGACTAAATTCTCTCTCTCTCTCTCTCTCTCTCTCTCTCTCTCTCTCTGTCTGTCTCTTTTTTTAAGCACCCCCATAAGTGAATTTCAGCTTCTTGAAAACTGTCTCTTACTTTCTTTTATATACATGCTGTTGAATCTTCCTGGCTTGTGAACTTTGTTTTTATTGCTTAGGTTTTGCTTTCCTAGTTTAGTTCTTGTTTTCCAGTCGTCTATAGTTCAGTTCTTGTCAGCATGTATGAGAATTTGCCACATAGTAACTATAATTACTTTAACATGTTTGAACTAGCTTCCATCTGTTTCATCATGGTGTTTTTCCTAGTTCAACTGATGGATATCAGTGTTTGCTCTCATGTACGGTTTGTTGGTAGACAAGACAGTGTTCTTCTAACTATGATGTCTGTTTTTAACATGTATACATAGTACTTAATGTGAAGCCAGTTGGGATTCGTGTGAAATCAAGTTTGGAAGATGAAAGCTCCTCGTCCTCTGGAGGTGTCGATGACCCATCACAGTCAATCAAGATGAAGGTTTGTGTTTTCTCTATGTCGAATTTGTCTTTCTTTGTAATCAATTTTCTTAATTTTTGAAACAATGTTATTCATGATTTTACTTATATTTATGCTTGTAGGTTCTTCTCATTCTTAAGTGATGTTCTTAGGGAGAAAACCACACTTTTCAATTTTAGGGGGCATCGAAGCCAGCCCTCGATGAAATGGGATAATAGAGGAATCACTTTTAAATCCTAACAGATTAGCTATTGTATAGTAAAAGAACAGAATACTTGTAATGATTTTGTAGCGGAGAGGTTGTCTTCGTTAAGCAGAAAACTTAGAATGCTTATGTTTATAGTTCTTACTGACGTACAAGGTCTACAATAAGTCTATGATAGAATACGAGATGTTGATCTTCTATTCAGCAATATCCCATTTTTTGCAACAGGAATCTCAATTGTCAACATCAAGGCGCCAGTGTCTTTCTTGCTTGTGTTCAACCTTAGTTTTAATCGGTACTTCAGCAACTTCCATTTCGATCCCAAAAGCAATTGCCATGGATGGAAAAGAAAGACCTGTATGCCGGAATTGTTTGGGCAGTGGTGCTGTACTTTGTAAGTATTCTTTCGCTTTTATCTTGTGTTCTCTGCATTTTTCTTATTGTGATCTTAGTTTTGTCAAGCTTGCGTTTTTTTAGCATACTAGGGATCTTTAAAGTTTTAATTCAAAATTCATCTCGCCTTTTAAACTGGCCTGCAAGATGTTGATTTATCTTTTATATAGGTGATATGTGCGGTGGTACCGGAAAATGGAAAGCCCTCAACAGAAAACGAGCTAAAGATGTTTATGAGTTTACAGAATGTCCAAATTGTTACGGTACATATTCTCTGTCTGATGCTCCATCTTTATATTAGCACCTGAGATTATATATATTCCAGAACTTGTTTTTACGCTTTCTCCTTCTTTGTTTTCATTTTGCATTACTTTGAGATGAGAAATATTCCATTTTTTATCAGCATTTGAATGCGGGAATGATAAACCGGACACAAGTTCAGTGTATCTCGGCATGTAATATGTGTCATTCTGAATATCCCTGAATTAGAAAATCCAGATATGCCCCATTTCAGCAAGCTTCTTTATATCGCTGCTCCATAGAAACATGTTCATAGTGGTTCTTTGAGCATCTGATTTCTGACGATGAATCAACCAGAGATTAAAGCCCTTTGGACTCCAAAAGTATTTTGAAGATATAAGAATTAGGGAAACATTCGGAAAGTTTGGAATTTCCCTCATCAGAAATTCTGTGATAGACGTATCAGCCAGCTGTTGACGGAAGTAACCATTATGCGTCAATGAGGCCAGCTTTATAGTTTATTGAATATAAGGTTGCTGGATAAACTGGCACTCAAACTAAAGACACGTTTTAGCAAAACTTCCAAACATTGTCGTCTCAACAAGTTGTTGATTTCAAGTTTAGAGTAAAATATGTTGGAAACATTGCTGCATATTGGTGTACAAGATCTAAGAGCTTCTGTAAAAGCTACATCTTCCAATCTCTATCATGAGTTGCAAACAAGTCCCATATATGAGTTGAGTTTTCTTATAGCTTACTGCTCCCTTTAGTTCAAAGTCAGTAGATAGCACACCCTCTTATTCATTAGTGGAACATCACAAAAAGCTAAATTGATCCCTAGAAATTATACATACAATACTTAAGAACCTATTTTTTCTGTTCAACATGCTGAAATGTGAAAAAGATTTAACAGCCAAGTATCAAGTCTAGAACTTTAGCCGGTACCTGTAACTTATGGTTAGCTAGACATTTTTAAAATCACATGCTGCATATTTTTTTTCCTGTTTGAGAAACTGGTCACGCTGCTATATAGCTTCAAAAATGTTTGTTTTGACATTAAAGATCGTTGTATGGTAAAAGTTTCTTATTCTCCTTTTCCAACACCAAATGCATAACTGTTATCGTTACCGCTTTTAGCCATGAATTCTTTACCCACTTCTCTCTTTTTGCCTACAGTATTCTTGATAGTTTATTTTTCTGTGAGAAATGACTACCAGTGCTTGGCGTGTGCAGGTCGAGGGAAACTCGTTTGTCCTGTTTGTTTAGGTACTGGTTTACCAAATAACAAAGGTCTTCTAAGGAGGCCTGATGCACGGCAATTACTTGATAAGATGTACAATGGTCGGATACTGCCTGGTTCTTAAGTAAGTCATCATTTTGTTCTTCTCTACAACTCCCTCGGTAAATTTTTGTTTGTTGTATTCTAGGAACAACAGGTACTTTATAGCATTCTTCTTTTCATAGAGGGTAAAGAACAGATTCTAACCAGAAAACTATAATTATGTGGCAATTTTCATGAGTACGTAAAGCCATAATGGTTGATCAACCAACATCTTTTCATGGGCTTCACTCTTAATTAGTCCTTTGATCAACAGCAAATCCAAAGGCTATGTTAGATTGCAGCTTGACCATTAAAAAGAGATGGGAGGTCCAAGGCAGAAAATCAAATTTCACATCTTCAGACAAAATTCTTAAAAGGAGTTTTGAACACTCCTGTTATATATAATAGGTTTGAGAGCTGTTTGAATTTGACACCATTAATTGAGAGCTTGAAATTTTTATATATGTAATAAGTTTGATAACACATTTTTTTTTATGAGAGCCCCCTAATTATAAGGTTTACAAACTGTTACTGAATTTCTGGAATTTGAGCAATTTTTTTTTTTTTTGTAATGGATTGTTTAGTTGTAGGAACAACTAGAACTCGAGGCTTTGATACTAAAAACTGAATCGGGACAATGTAAGATTTGAATAGAAAAGAAAGAAGAGAAGAGAAAGAAGAAATGGAAAGAGGAAGTGGGAGTTGGAGAGGAGAAGAGAAGAGAAAAGGGAGGAGGTGAATTCTGCAACTCTGCAATGTAGAAAAATAGCATATAAATAGTATCCCTAAACACCACCAACGATTGTACTCATAGCCCACTAAATAAAATTGTCAAACTAAATAAAAAAAATTAAATCTAATTAATAAACTCAAATAAAAAACTAATAACATCGGCTTGTACCTGCTCAATCTCCCAATAAATAAGTAATGAGATGGGTAATCTTCTGTCATCTTTGTTAGTATACGTGCCGTAACATGCGGTGCGGGTCTAGTATTCCCACCAGACCAGGGCTATCTATTAGGTAACCTGTTGAGAACAGTGTGCTCCAGTTTGTGTTCACATTCGTCATCAAGATGAACGAATGCCCGCTCAACTTCTGGGAGCTTCTCAATCTTGCTCTGCAATGTCTCTCCAATAGTGTGTGCTTCCTTTAGAGGTAGCTCTTCTGGAAGTTCAATGTCAACCTGTTTCAAGAGGGGCAAACAGAAGTAGAGATGTTAAATCATACATATAATATAGACTTGAAAAATTCCCCTCTTGAAAATTTGATTAACAAACCCTTTTGACTTCACGAAGGTAGACAGAAGACAGTGTTCAAATCTTATGTCATACCGCAGGCATCACAACATTTGGACAAGGATGATCGAGTCATAACAAGCCAAAAAATCCATTGTTCAAATCAGCAGAGTGGAAGATCCTTATTGCAAGACAATTCACTCAACAAGCAATACTAAATAACAATTATGTATGGCATGCTTACCTCTACGAAATAAAGAACTCCAAATGAACAAGTACGGACTGTGCCTACACGCTCGACTTGAGGGTGCCTTGTGACAAGATAAGTCAATTTCTGCAAGATTTCGGGAGAAGCTGATTTCCCAGCAAGAGAAACTGCAACAAGCAGCCCATCTTTAGAATGCTGGCAGATATGTCTAACTGGAATAACCTTATCTGCCTATCACTCTATCTGCTTCCTTCCAAAACAACCACGAATGAAAAGTGATACCTGCATTTTCAAAAGCAGTTCCAGACCAATTTGTAATTGTGTAAATTGCAAGAAGAATGGCTCCAGCAGGGTCAATCCACCAGTAATATTTATCCCCAAGAACAGCAGCAACTAATCCTACCGCATTCGTCACCACGTCAAAATAGTGATCCTGGATGTCAGAATCTGATCATTAGCAGCTCAATAACAAAAAGCTAATTATTTAGAAAGTAGAGCCGAAAACCTTTGCATAAGCACGGGCAATACTGTTTCCTGAGCTTCTACAGTAAATCCAAAGTGCTAGTTTCCCCACAGTAGCAGTTAACCATTAT
>Ga0325410_1001130_pt1 | contig 29235 bp, 17 predicted proteins | sample PopdelMetagenome_16_FD_206182 | JGI IMG/M metagenome (GOLD analysis project Ga0325410, IMG submission 206182) | Populus deltoides microbial communities from Bellville, Georgia, United States - Xylem-PdIQD-R3 | ecosystem: Host-associated > Plants > Phyllosphere > Stem > Wood/Secondary xylem...
ATATATATATATATATATATATATATATATCGTCTCCTAATACATAACCTATTAATGTTTGAATGAAAACTCTTTTCAGTATCATTTAATTTCGAGAACTCACAAAACCCCTTAAATAGTGTCACATTTTGTTATACGTACAACAATGTGTTGAACTACTTCAACAAGTCTGCACATAAGATATCTAACATCGGATGTTTATATATCAGCATCCACAACTCCTTTTCGGGCTTTATGACGAGAAACAATATATTTTGTTAAAGAAAATCATTTTGCATAGATTGCTTTGAATAGGTAAATCAATAATTTGTCTTTGTGGATTTAACATTAATCCTCTTATACCCACTAATTGGTGTACTTAAGATGCTTTTCCCCTAGCTCTTGAAAATGACATTATATAGACTGGATTACAGGGTTTTATCATCCTAAAATGTGGTCGTAAATATTCTTTCGTAGTCTACCATATCTTAATGGATTGGTTTAATTTTTTCATTATGTGTATGTTTCCATAATGATGGTGTTTTTCCAAAATCAAACTTTATTGTTCATTATCTTGGACTAGCTGTCCTATTAAAGCTATTATTAGAAGATAATCAATTCCTAATGAAATAGTGGCTTGCTGGAAACTTATAGTCTTTATTTGATCCAGAATGTGTGATGTATATTTCATTTTGAAGTGATTTATGAATCAACTAATAATTCGTTTAATGGTAGTTCCATCTGTCACTTTATTGTGAAAGAAGAGAATGGTTAGTTCGACCATAAATACCTCCATATTCTGATGAATAGGGCTCGATAATAGATTTGAATTAATGCTTGAAAACTTTCTTTTCTCAATCTTGATTCGTGTATAAATTTAGGAGCTATAGTCCTAGTTGTACCAGAGAGATTTGAATTCAGACCAATGTTATAAAATCACTTAGCTTAGATCCCCATGATTAATTAGGTACCGTCTAATAGGCTTGGCAAAACCTATAACTTCTTTGATTTTTTGATAAAGATAAATATGGCTAACAATGGTTCATATGTATATAGAAAGAGTTTTTTTTTTTTCATATACTTCTTACTCATAACTCTAATGATAGGTACCTAAAGATCCAAAGTGACCTTCGATGGGAGCTCCTCTTAAAGCAATAAGACCTTGATCTAGTAGCCATCGAAACCACAAAAAGCTCTCTAAATTGATTATTTTCTGGTGATAAGCTCTAATTGCATCATAGAAATTAAAAAAAAAGAATTCTTTTATATACTTATCTTTATTAGCATCTAACACAAATTTTTTTCATTTTGAAAATCTCTACAATGAAATGGATTATACCTATTTGCACAAATATCTCGACAATTCCCACTTGTTAATACGTTGAGCCCCATAAGCATATCTTGAGCTAGTATGAAAATGGGATCTCTGATAGCTGGAAACAAGAGATTCATATGAGAAAACACAAGTAAATAAGCCTCCGATGATAAAGATACATGAACAACCATTTGATCACTATCAAAATCTGTATTAAATCCTTTATGAACTAATGGATGGAAGCAAATAACACGTCCTTTCACTAAAACGGGTTGTAATGCCTTTTTATATTTCTTTCGTTGTTGGATTTAGTTTATTTTTAAAAATATATTTTTAATTAAATTAAATTAATTTCTCAATATTTATTTTTAAACAAAGAGAGAAAGCAAGCTTGGTTTGGGGGAGGCTTGCAAGCATGTTGAGTCAAAGTAGGATGACGAGCTACTTGCATGCATGCATGCATGGAAGAAAATAAATTGTTTCCCCAAAGAAAGAAAGAAATCGGAAAAAAGTCAGTTCAAATAAATATATTTTTTATAGTATTCCATGATAATTTTGATGTACTCGTATCAAAATAAAAAAATCTAAAACAGAGATGTTTTGGTATAGAGATAAAAACCCCATGAGCATGTGAAACAAAAAAATCATACTACGCTACTTCTTTTTCTTTTCTATGATCATTTAGTACGAGAGTATTTGAAAGTGTGATTGTGGTTGTTTTTTAAAGTATTTTACTTGAAAATGTATTAAAATAATATATATTTTTTTAAAATAATTTTTGATATCAGCGCATCAAAATAATTTGAAAACACAAAAAAAATATTAATTTAAAGCAAAAAAATAAAAAAATTTTAATTTTTTTAAAAACGCTTTTAAAACACAAATACAAATATGGTCTATATATATATATATTTATCTTTTTCGGTCTACAATCCAAATAGAATTAGGTTGAAATTATTTTTTTCTTAAGATTATAATTATTTTTTATATTTTTAAATTGATTTAATATAATTATATTAAAATTTTTTTTAAAAATAAAAAAATAAATTTTTAATATATATATATATATATTTTTTTTTAAAAATAAAATCAATGCTACTATTTTCACAAACACCCCCTCCAACTGCTTTCCAACAGTAAATAAGTCCCACAGGATCCTCATTGGTTCGTGTTCTTCACTGGCTATAGAACCCTGCAAGCCTCTTGTCCTGCCTTTCATATTTTTTTTGTTTCCTCGAACGTACGCACACACGCTCGCTGTTGTCTTCGGAGTCCAACAAGATAACATTGAAAAGACACTCTTAACCCTAAAAGAATAAATCCCTAAAATCTAGTCCTGACTCATGACCTTTATTTAATTATTATCTCATAATTCTCTTTTACTCTCAGTATATCACACACATTCACAGACGGACTGAGAAAGGCAGAGTACATTAGTTTTTCCCGTAAACACAAAAGGATTTCAGTGGATTCCCTCTTTTTTCTTTTAATCTTAAATAAATAAAATTCTCAAAATTCTTGAAGAATCACTAAACTAGGCAAGCAAAAAGTTCCCTTTCTTTCTTTCTGGGTTTTATTAGGGCTTTCACGCTTATTGTGTTTATAATTTCTGGTCCCTCCCTTTTCTTTTCATGATTTCTCCATTAAAAATCTTTGATCACGATATTGCACACCACCCTTCTTTCTTTCTTTCTTTTGTTTATTACTAGAGTTGATTGATACTATTATTTGTCAATTATGGATACTGGAATGCCAGACCATGATCCTCTCAAGAGAAGCTTTGGTGACATGATGGTCAACAACAACAGCTCTTCGAGCTGTCTTGCTATGGATACTTCCAGTGGTATTACTGATCATAATGACACCACCCCACAAGGACTAGCTTCTGTTCTTAGTAATCATAAGGAGTTTTATCCAAGAGGGTTTGTCAAAGTTCCTTTCTTTCTTTGATGGTTTGAATTTTTCTGTAATTACTCAGATTTTCTCGAAGAAAAATTTCATGTTTTTCCCCCCTTACAATGTGGTTTTGTTTATGCATGTTTTGGTGACTGTAGGTATCAGTCAAAGGTTTTTGAGGTGGCTGTTAAGAGGAATACAATTGCTGTGCTGGAAACAGGAGCTGGAAAGACAATGATTGCTGTTATGTTAATTAAACAGATTGGTCAAGCTGTCTTTTACAGTGGTGTTAAGAGATTGATTCTTTTCTTAGCTCCAACAGTTCATCTTGTTAATCAGGCATGTTGTTCTTTTTAATAAATCAATCTCTCCTTTTCTTCTTAATAAGTGAATTCTCTGTAAATGTTAACATGCTAATGCACGTTTTTCTCAATATTAAAATGGTTTTTTTTTTCCAGTGCTGTTTTATAGTTATTTTCCCTCTCGTCTTTTCTGTGTATACAATCTGGCTGATCTATTGATTCACAAGTTGAAATTAAGTGGGTTTTGTGCTTGCAGCAATATGAAGTCATTAAATCTCAAACAAATTTTAGAGTGGGAGAGTACTATGGAGCTAAGGGAATAGATGAGTGGTCTCTGAAGTCCTGGGAGAAGGAAATTGATGAGCACGATGTGAGTAGGAATTTTTCTGTAGATTGAATATCTCTGTTTCCATATATTATGTATATTCTAACAATTTCCTTTTTGGGCTACTTGTTTTAATGGTCTTGGTTTATGCACTTCGTGCATTTAATAAAACCAAGAAGAAACAAATATCTCTCATTTTTCTAATGTCAGTTATGCTGTGACCATCTTTACCTGCAGTTCTTTGGTCCTGAAATATTTTGCTAGATTGAGTTTTCATTTATGCAAAAGTTAATAGTACTTTGGACTTCATTCTTATATTTATACAGTTAGAGATTAAACTAGCAGTGTTAGAGGAACATAGATGGCTTTACTTACGAAAGAGACAATATTCTTTGGGTTATCATCTGTGTTCAAATATGTTTAATCTTGGTTTGCTGCTGGTAGAGCTTCATTAATGCATGTCCTTTCTTCTTACTTTGTAGGTGTTGGTTATGACACCCCAGATCCTCTTGGATGCCTTAAGAAAGGCTTTTTTGAATCTAAAAATGGTATCCTTGTTAATACTTGACGAGTGTCATCGTTCCACCGGTAACCATCCTTATAAAAAAATTATGAAGGTTGATATCCTATTCTTTGCTACAAATTTTGTTGTTTTTTTCATTTGATCTTTTCTATAGTCACGATTCCTCTTCTTAATGTTAGAGTAAATTAATTTTGATAGTTATGATTGTTTGGTGAAGGATTTCTATCACAAAATGGAGAATAAGCCAAAGGTTTTTGGAATGACAGCATCTCCTGTAGTTAGAAAAGGTAAGAGAACTTGTTGCGGCATTATGGAGGGTTTGAAATTTAGTAACTGTTTGAGTGCATAAATTTATTTAGATCTTTTATTTGACATTATTACGACCTTATTTGCCCCCCGCCCCCCTCATTGTCATTGACACTTGATACTTTCAAATGCCACCAGGACAAGATGGCACCATCATTGATCAGTTTGCAACTCAAACTTCCTTTCATTCTCTGGTCTGCCTTGATGGCAGTTGATTTTGCGTATATCTGTTTTATTTTTCCATTGGAAAGAATAGTCTTCACACTTGTTGGCCCAAATGCAATTAGCAGAGAGGTATTCTAAATTAGAAGTTCAGTTTTATAGGTGTGTTAACTGGAGACAGATGTTGTATTTTTCAAATTAGCTGAATTATGTAAACAGTCAATACCCATGAAGAGAATATTTGGTATGTATTTAACCCTTACCGTTTGTAGCCATTTATTATTTGCAAAACTTGCTTCTTCCTCAGATCACGTTCATCTTCTTAAAACCTTGTTTGCTTGTATGCTGCTTGCTTATTTTCATCTTTTGATTTCTAGATTTTGTCCAATCATAAACCTATTGTATGCATTTCTTATATAATTTTTAAATTTTTTTCATTAGGTGTCTCATCTGCCATGGACTGTGAGGATCAACTAGCAGAACTTGAGAGTGTATTGGATTCTCAGGTACTTTTAATTTTAATTTTTTTTTCCTATGATGGTCATGCTGTCAAACTTAATTCTTATTCCTTATCTCGAAGTTGTGATGCCAACCAACGGAAGCACAATTGAGATAGACTTGCATTAGCTTGTCTTATTTCATTTTTGTCTGGGGATATGCATGCTTCTCATTTTATTTTCTAATTTGTCTAGATTCATTGCTTATATAAGAATCTCATCCCTATTGTTTTGGGATGCTGCTGTTTTAGCAATCGCGAAGTCCTGAGAATTGGTTATAGAGTCTGCTTCTATGCTATCTTTCTTCTTGGTCTTTCCCCTTTTTTTCAATGCAATCCCCCCCCCCTCCCCCCTCATTTCTGTCCTTCCCTCCCTTATGTGGTATTTCTTTTTTTGCTTCTCCTCCCTAATTTATTCTATTTGTTTTACTGCAGATTTATACTATTGAAGACAGGGCAGAGGTGCATGTCTATGTTCCCTCTGCAAAAGAATTATGTAGATTTTATGACAAAGCATGGTGTTCTTATGTGGAGCTGAAAGATAAGATTGAAGCTTCATGGTCCAAGGTATTCTTTTCCTGTGTACGTGTATCAAATTATGTGGTGGAGGTGGCACTTACAAAGAAATTTCTAGCTTTGAGATTTGTGGAATGAGTGGTTTATTGGTGTTGATACTGATATGTTTTTGTTTTGAGTGGATAGTTTGATGCTTCAATGTTAGCTTTGCAAGGCTCAACACAAAGTTGTTACAAAGATATGGATGATAAGCTTAAAGCAACGAGAAAGCAGTTGTCCAAGGACCACGCAAAGATTTTGAATTGCCTAGAAGATCTTGGCCTCATATGTGCATATGAGGTATGATTGCAATCACAGTAATTAAAAACTAAGGAGAAAATGGATTAAATGCTGAGATGTAATGCCCACGCCCTATGTTCTTCTGCTGTCACTCTGTATTCTTTCTATTATGTGAAATGCAGTAGCTATAGGCTATACTCGTGATTTTCATAAAATGTGTTCATGAATACTACTCCCTCCATCCCAAATAGCGTTCTTTCATTTTGGGTTTGTCTAAAGTTACCATAAGAAAGTCAAAAGAAATGTATATTTTATTCTATTCTACCCTTAGTTGAAAATTGATTTCAATTTTTCCAACTCTTGAAAAGCATACTTAGATTAGAAATTTCTTAAGTTGATATGGAATAACTGAGGTGACACAATATTTTTAGGCTTCTTAATGTGCCTATAATAAAAAAAGACACTTTGGAACAAAGAGAATACCTCATTTTCTTTGTTTTCCTCCAAGGGTTTATTTGGCACATGGTTAGAAAATTTAGGTGAAATTTTTCATGAGTAATTATTACAAGAATGATTGTTAAGGGTGTAAAATTAGATTTTTAAACATACTTGGTGTGTTGATAAATGGAAGGGTACATTTTTTAAGGAAAAAAAGATTGAGATATTGTTAGTGAGAAGGGAGAGAATTAAACATTGTTTAGGTGTGTTCTTTGAGGGGAAAAAAAGAGTTAGAGAAATTGAAATATATATAACAGGGGCAGGGGGGTGGCGGGATTATCCCCAAGGGTATATCACTAGGGTGATTCTTATCCTCCATCACCCCCAAATGTAACTCACATGGCTTTCATAAAGATAAGGGACAAGGATTTTTATTTTGCAGTTGTCTTCTCTTGTGATTGCAGTTTATTATTTCTCACTTTTCTTTCATATAGGCCATCAAGGTTTGTCTAGAGAATGCTGGTAACCCCACTGGTGAATGCAAATTATATCAAGAAATTTCTTTGCAGTGTAGATATTTCCTTGAGGATGTGTTACATATAATTGGTGAATCTTTGCTGCATGGTATGATAATAGCACCTTTTATACTTTCTCTTTCCTAAGAAGTTGTAAAATATTGCTTTTCAGCTAATTGCATACTTGCTGTAAATGAGGCGTGCTCAAATCTAATGGAAACTTTTTTTTGTTCCTTTGTCCTGTATTTATATACATGGTTGTTGATAAATCACTTGCAGTGGTTGACATTGTTTGCTTGCCTTATTTAGCATTATTCAATATTTGGATGCTGGCACCTTTGTCTCTCCTGCTGAATTGCATTTCTCGAAATCTGTGTTGTTTGTTCTTCTTTATGATAAGGTTTTTCAAAGTTAATCCCATAATGGGGTTTTGTAGCTGCCATTTATGTATGGAACTATCTGGCTTTGAATGTTACTTTTTTTTTGTTATGATTTGTTTGGAGTATTTGGAATCTGTTAAACAAGTGCATCTTTTGGCTTTGTTTGGGTTCATGGCAATGAGACTGCATGGAGGAGGACTGCTTTGATTGGGTGACCGATTGGAAAATTTTAAAATAATATGAGCTTTAACTTTTGGAGTAATTAGTGAAGATTAATGATGCATCAACCTCCTACCAGGATGCATCAAGGATCGGATGATGCCACTTGTGACTCAAGTAGTTACTTGAGAATTGTAAATTAACCGTGACTAATCCTGCTGTATTACTCCTATATAGCATCAGCAACCAAAATTGAGCTTGCATAAGGCAGTCTGTGTGTGTGAATAGCTGAGGGGAAAGAGAGAGCGATAAGTTATAACTATAAAGGGCACCGCATCTGGATAAACAGGTAAAAGTCCCATACCTGTGGATTGAGAAATATTTAAATTCTCTTGTAATGCATGTCAAGGTGCTGCCAAGGAACCGAGGGCCTTATAGAGCACAGGATGGGTACAGATAGAGCTAGCCCATCCCTTATGCAAATCAATGGTTTGGACAAAACAAAGCTTACCTCTTGCACCTAGCTTCATCTGGTGTACAGTAGTTTACTACTTAAGTTGAAAGAGAGTATAATTTAGGTTCAAACAATGTGGTATCTCTTCTAGATTCTATTTCATCAACTCCTCCCATCTCGCTCCCATAATTATTATTTTCCAGTTATTTCTTATGTATTCTGTTGTTCATGAGCAAGCAATTCATTCATAGTGCATAAAGATACTGTCTCTGGAGCACAGTGCCAGTGAATATTGTCTGCCTGATGTTTTTCCTTGCGATATTGCCTTTCTGGAGACACTAGTATGTATTTTGATTGTGCTTTGAGTATGATGCTTATTACCAACATTATTCCTTCTCTTAACTCAGGTGATAATTTCTCTTTGGATCATGGGTTTGACTGTTCAGCAGCATTGGGTTTTGGCTACATATCCCCCAAACTACATGAACTTCTCCAACTTTTTCTATCATTTGGGTAATAGAAATATTTGCTTATCTTTTTATTTTAATTTTGTATCCAAGTTGATTTACTATCCTTTTGTGGTTGCAGAGAAGCTAGGGAAGTATTGTGCCTCATTTTTGTTGAAAGAATTATTACAGCGAAAGTGGTTGAAAGATTTATGAAGAAAGTTGAGGTTTTAGCACATTTCACTGTTTCATATTTGACTGGAACTAATGCATCAGCTGATGCACTGGCCCCAAAAATGCAAATGGAGACCTTGGAATCATTTCGCTCTGGGAAGGTATATATTCTTCAGTATTATGAATTGTTCGCAGGAAGTTGAAAACGCGATAACACACAGCTAACTTTATGCAGGTCAATCTATTATTTGCCACTGATGTGGTGGAGGAGGGAATTCTTGTGCCAAACTGCTCCTGTGTAATACGTTTTGATCTGCCTAAGACAGTCCGCAGTTATGTCCAGTCTCGGGGACGAGCTCGACAAAATAATTCCCACTTTATCACCATGCTTGAAAGGTGATCCCACTTCATCCATTTAGACTGCAGTCACACTGAAGCATCTTTGATATGCTTTCTGGCACAAAAAGCAGCTGTAGCGTAGCAAATAGAATGGGGCCTTCATCTTTGTTTTTGTGTGTTTGATATTTTGATCATGTAGATCATTACAGTTGTGATAGAATCCCTAGTTAAAGCTCTTGCGTCATAAACATGCTTGGCGCATGATTTTTTTCATGTATATGTTATCTGTAAACATAGTATAACTGTGCATATACTTGCAGGGGAAACACCAAACAACTGGATCAGCTATTTGAAATCATTAGAAGTGAGTGGTCAATGACAGATACAGCTATAAATAGAGATCCTAATGTATGGAATCTGAAAGCATGTGCTTCAGAAGCAGCAAAGGCTTATGTGGTGGATGTGACAGGAGCATCAGTAACTGCAGACTCTAGTGTTAGCCTCATACATCAATATTGTCAACACCTCCCTGGCGACAGGTATTTAAATATTTCCCTGTCCATTTTTTGGGTTAAGTATACAGTATACAAGCAATTAACTTTTAATTGGTTTCCTTTACAATTTAGGTACTACACACCAAAGCCAACTTTTCAGTTTGAAGTTTTTGAACAGTCTTGCCGCTGTGCAATGAAGCTACCTCCTAATGCAGCATTTCAAACATTAGTTGGTCCAACATGTAGGAATCAACAATTAGCAAAGCAGCTTGTGTGCTTGGAAGCATGTAAGAAATTGCATCAAATGGGTGCTTTAGATGATCATCTTCTGCCATCAGTTGAAGAGCCTTCAGAGATTGCTGTTGTTAAAAGCAAGTCAACATCTGCAGGTGCAGGTATATGTTTATTATAATAAAATTCATATTGAATATTCCTATAAGAAACTCTATTAGCTCATTGGCCAAGCTGCACCATCCTTTCTTTCTGGGTCATTAGTAAGAGTTGAACCTGCTAGGATTTTTAGTTGGGTTATCTCTTTTTTTACTATTAAAGAATCTATGAAAAATCATAGATAACCTATGACTTGACTAAATTAGCCTACTTATTAGATAATCCAGAACACATTCCTTCATCTTTAGTTGCCAACTACCATGCTTTGTTGATATCAGGTGGCCAATACTAAAGTATAGAGCAATTCCGCTGCATGTGTGCGATATCATCATTTAGAATGCTCTGAAGCAATAATGAAAAAAATAAAATGAAATTGTCAAGACATCAGTATGGTTCGTGTAAGGACAAACATTATAATGCATTTGCTTTTGTAGTTTAGCAAAGTTGGCAAAATCTTGATGGGTGGATACACTAATAATTTCACATGAATGTGTTTGGATTGCTGTATCAATCCTGGAAGGTGTAGCGGTGTTTCTCTCCTTGTTGTATGTAATAACTCATTGTTTCTTTCTCTGCTCCACTCTTGCCTATTCAGGAACTACAAAAAGGAAGGAATTGCATGGGACAACTTGCATTCATGCGTTATCTGGAAGTTGGGGAGAGAAACTTGATGGAGCCACTTTTCATGCATACAAGTTTGATTTCTCTTGCTCCATTGTCAGTGAGATCTATTCTGGATTTATTCTTCTCATTGAGTCAAAGCTCGATGATGATGTGGGAAACATTGAGTTGGATCTTTATTTGGTTGCAAAGATAGTCAAGTCTTCTATTTCTTCATGTGGAGTAGTTCACTTGGATGCTGCACAGGTATTAGCATGTTGCGTGCTCATTATCTCAGTAATATTTCTTTTTTTCTTGGATTGGTTATTTCCTGAATGCTGTATCTATGTTTTATTTTTTTATCAGATGACGAAAGCAAAACGGTTTCAAGAATTCTTTTTCAATGGCTTGTTTGGAAAGTTGTTTACTGGATCTAAATCATCTAGGGAGTTCTTACTTCAGAAAGAAACAACATCACTGTGGAGTCCCTCAAACATGTATCTGCTTCTACCACTAGAGCCATGGAGCATTTCCAGTAATGATTGGTGTAAAATAGATTGGAAAGGAATTGAAGCTTGCTCATCTGTGGTGGAATACTTGAAGAACTCTTTTTTGGCTGCTCGGTCTTACAGTGGTGGAGGAAATCCATTACCTGATAATGTTCAGTCATCCACCATAGAATGCAATGGTACAAATTTAATCCATTTTGCTAATGCTTTAGTCAACGTAGAGAACATTAAAGATATGGTGGTACTGGCAATCCACACGGGAAGAATCTACTCCATCGTTAAAGTCGTGAACGATTCATCTGCGGAGAGTGCTTTTGAGGGAAATGCTGATAATGTGACAGAGTTTTCTACATACACAGATTACTTCAACAAAAGGTTGGTGGGCCCAGCTGAGGGTCTTATGTCCATTTCTCCTCGTTATCATCTACAGTTTCCATACCTAACATCAAGCTGCTCTCAGGTACGGAATTGTGCTGATGCATCCAGGACAGCCTCTGTTGCGGTTAAAGCAAAGCCATAACCCACACAATCATCTTGTAAACTTTAATGATGAAGGTTTGTTAGTTTGTGTGTTTGAGATCTGTTATGAGGTGGAATTGTTTTCTGTTGGGCAACTCAGTCTCAGTCTGATTATCTGGCACTTCAATTCTAATATCTTGAAGTTAATCCTATGCTATGATTATTGACAAAGTGTAAACCAGATTTGAAGAATTGGGAAATTCACCAATATGCTTTAACTTCTCTCAATTATAAAAGCTATTGCAATTGACATTATAAGCTACTACATTGTCTTCTGAATCAGGCTATGCAGTTGAATTTAGCAATGAGTTCCCTGTTCTGTTATCTGATTTGTTACATGTTCTATTAAATGACCAGGTGATTCAAAAGATGGCATGGTTGGCAGAAAACAGCAGCAACATGTGCATATGCCACCTGAACTTTTGATCAAGATTGATGTTCCTATCAGTGTTGTAAAATCAATTTATCTGATGCCATCTTTGATGCACCGTCTTGAGTGCCTGATGTTGGCCAGTCAACTCAGACAAGAGATTGATTGTCATGCTCCTAATTTTTACATCCCAAGCTCATTGGTCTTGTCCCATTAAATTGCTCTTCATTTTTCTGTATTTTAATGAATTATTCACCTTTAAGCTAATGTAGTCACCTGCTTTGATCATTAGATTCTGGAAGCAATAACAACACTTAGATGCTGTGAAAGTTTTTCGATGGAGCGACTGGAGTTGCTAGGGGACTCAGTTCTAAAGTATGCTGTCAGCTGCCACTTATTTTTAAAATATCCCAATAAACATGAAGGCCAGTTATCTTCATGGCGCTCAGGGGCTGTTTGTAATTCAACCCTACATAAATTGGGAACAGATTGTAAAGTACAGGTATTTGATTATGATTTTTGTGGCTTCTAGTTCTATCTTTAAGAAGTATTATTCGCCATAAAAAATTGTGTTTTCTGAGCGCATGTGTTTTTTCCTCTTCCTTTGTGTTTTTGTTTTTTTGTTTTTCAGGTACTGTTTAATAACTTTGCTGATGTTCTGCGATTGCAGAAACGAATTCCAGAAGATTTTACAATTGAACCCAATGTTAATTTTCTTTTGGGATAGAATTTGTTAGTGTTTCTTTGTCCATTGAAGTATGCTCTCCCTGATTGGTTTGAGACTTGAATTGAAGTGTTTCACATTGCTGTGATTATAGTTATCAAATGTTCTGCACTTGTATTTCCATGAAATGACTGTGATGTGGTATTTGAATCTGGACAAGTCTAAATAGTAGACCTTCTACTTCATATCTACGCATGTATGTTCTGATCATCATCCATGCTATTATACCTTCTACTTCATATTTGCACATGTATATTCTGATCATCGTCCTTTTCTGTCACTCAATTTTACCTGAATTAATTGTTCAGGCACAGGGATTGATATGAAACTGAATAATCTTCCACAAATTTTATTCTAGCCACGATATTTTAAATCTATAAGTGTTTTGAATAGTTCGTTTTCAATAGGTGTCTGAAACAAAATGTTCTGCATTTCTTACATGCCAGGGATATATACTAGACAGTGCATTTGATCCCCGTCGTTGGACTGCTTCTGGACAGAAATCTGTACGTACTCCTGTTCCTTGCAAATGTGGGGTTGATACTTTAGAAGTACCATTGGATCGTAAGTTCCAAACCGAAAGCGCAATTGTTAAGGTTGGAAAACCTTGTGATTCAGGCCACCGATGGATGGGTTCCAAAACCATATCAGATTGTGTTGAATCTGTCATAGGGGCATACTATGTCAGTGGTGGATTGATTGCTGCAATTCATGTGATGAAGTGGTTTGGCATTAATGCTGAACTTGATCCTTCACTAATAAGCGAAGCAATTACGAGTGCATCTCTACGATCTTATATCCCTAAAGAAGATGAGATTAAGAGTCTAGAGTCAAAGCTTGGGTATACCTTCGGTGTCAAGTTTGTCTTGCAGGAGGCCATGACTCATGCATCTATGCAAGAACAGGGTGTTACATACTGTTACCAGGTAATGAAATTTTTATCAACTTGGTCTTCTATTTTTCTTTTTCTTTTTTTTAGGGTAAACTACAATAGCCCTTGAAATTACAAATGGCATCTAAAAGTTTGAGAATTTGACAAAAAACCCTTTCTATGTTTAAGAAATCATTACAAATTCCCTTGCTGTCAAAGGGGCTAATTTTAGCCCATGAAAGGTATTTTTGTTATAAAAGGAGGTTTCTTTAGCAGTTTCTTAAAATTGGAGGTGATTTGGTAAAGATTTTTCAAACGTTTGGGTGGTGCCTATAATGTTCAAGGGGGTTATTTTAATTGACACTTTTTTTTTTATTTAACTTCCTTATTGTGGTGGCTCAGCAGTGAAACCAATTTGGAAAAAAAAAATAAATTTGAATTCTCAAGGTACAGTAATTTTATCCGAGCAATTTTTAAACAGATTTCTGTAACATACATGAATGATATCAATGTTTTTTATTTATTTTTTTATATGATGTTAATACAGAAACGTTTACTCACTAAATGTATTTGATGACGAGATTTAAGTGCACCAGACTCTTTATTTCCTGTAACTGTTTGCAATAATCTTAATGGGACTGCTGTTTGATATATTTCTTTTGGATTTTTGACAGAGGCTTGAATTTCTTGGTGATTCGGTATTGGACTTGCTTATAACATGGCATCTCTATCAGAGCCACACAGATGTTGATCCTGGTGAGCTGACTGACTTGCGCTCAGCTTCTGTTAACAATGATAACTTTGCTCAAGTTGCTGTGAAACAAAACCTGTATACCCATCTTCTTCATTGTTCTACACTCCTTCAAAGTCAAATAACAGAATATGTAAATTCTTTTCATGAATCTGATCAAGGCACAAAGGCTCCCAAGGTAAGTTCCTATACTGACCCACACAATCTCTTATTTTCTTTATGTTAGAACCGTGCTGTTTTCCTCAATTATATTGCTATCTTCAAAGGTTAGCAGCAACTAATCCTTTGAGGCTCTGATTATGGTGCTTTTTACATATATAAACTTGTTGTGGTGGTTTTCTGTTCTGCAATCCTATTTATTAATGGCAAATTGTTCTGATCATTGTCTTTCCTACAGGCTCTTGGAGACCTGATTGAAAGCATTGCAGGGGCATTATTAATTGATACAAAGTTCAATCTCGATGGTGTGTGGAGAATATTCAAGCCCTTGTTATCTCCAATTGTAACTCCTGAGAAACTTGAGCTGCCTCCACTGCGTGAACTTGTTGAATTATGTGACTCTATAGGGGTTTTTGTAAAAGAAAAATGTACCAAGAAAGCTGAGATGGTTCGCGCCCAGCTTTGGGTACAGCTGGACAACGAGCTCTTGTCTGGAGAGGGGTATGAGAAGAACAGGAAAGCAGCTAAAGGAAAAGCAGCTTCTTGTTTGTTGAAGAAGCTCCAGGTTTGTACTTCTGGGAATTGCAATCATGCCTGTATGTTTTCATATTTTACCACTTGCTGGATCATAATAAACAAAAGATTGCTAATCGATCCCATAATAATAAAACCCTGAGGTGTTTTGTTTCTTTAGTTCTTTTTCTAGTAACTATCACTATTGTTGTAAGATTTCTTGGCTAATGGTCATACTTCTGAAACATCCATTCTGTACTTAAAAAGTCGTTCTGGTGGTTGTTTGGCTAGTAAATCCAACAGTAGGTTTCTAGAATGAGCAAACTAAAGATGATATTTATCCAGGAAAATTCATGGACGTGAAAGCTTTTTCTGCATTCTAATTCTTGCTGTTTTTTTGTAAATTAAAATCAATGAAGAAATAATAGCATTTTAAGATATTTGTGTGACTTTGATGCTTTTCTGTCGTTGAAACATACAGTGATTAATTATTTGAATGTCTTTCAAGGCTTCAAAAAATTAAATTCATGTAAACTCTATTTTAACCCATGTATGCTCATGTAAACAGAAAAGAGGCATCGTATACTCACGTGGAGGTTCAAAGAGGAGGAAACAGGACACCGACCCTGTTGTTGATTCAAGTTCCCCTGGCTTCTTAGAAAATGAAGATTTTTCTGGAAAAACAAAGCCAAAAAAGCAGAAAATAGAAAACCAAGTGCCCGGAGATTCAAATACAGATTGTTCCCCTGCCATCAGTCCTAGTCATGGTCCCCCAGGTATCCATCATCAAATTATTTGGCTTCCTATTTGATTCTAAATGTGATTCAGAGAAGGAACAGTTCATTTTATATGTGCTGCTCAAGGGCACACACTATCTCAGCTCCTTTCTGAAAAAGTCCAATGCTTAACACCTATCTTAATTTATCTTGCTGTCTTGATTTTCCTTAAAACTGTTGCTAGCCCATCTTGTGCACCAGGAATGAATTGAAGAGTTTGATTAATATAATATATGCTTGTCATGGGACTGAGGGGGTAGTTTTTTGGTTCTTGCAAGAAAATTAGCGTGCTGGTTGGTGCCTGCAGTTATATTTTGATTTTTCATTGTTAAATGAGTAGTCTTCTGCTTTCTGATGAATTCAATCGTACCCTCAAATATTGTGGAATATCTCGCTAAATCACCCCCTTTTGCAGTTATTGAGTCGATTAACAAGAAGAAAGGAGGACCTCGTACTAGTCTTTATGATCTCTGTAAGAAAGTTCAATGGACAATGCCTACATTTGACACAACAGAAACGAAATCCAGGTTTGCCAACTCTACAAGCTTTTTTTGGTCGCCCAAATTCTCGTTTATATACAAAGATCATTAGTTTTCCATGCTACATTTTTGTTCCTGCATATTTCTCGTTCTAATTAACTTGTTCCCGCAGAACTGCAATTGAATTTGGTGAAGGCCCTGATAAAAGGACGGGATTTAACAGTTATGTATCAAAAATCATCATGAACATACCGTCGTATGGCGTTGTTGAATGTGCGGGAGAGGCTAGTGCTGATAAGAAGACCTCATATGACTCTGCGGCACTTGCAATGCTTAATGAGCTTGAACAACGGGGACAGCTCATCATTGATGAATCAAAATAAATCTTGCAGCTGTGGTATAGATTACCACTCTCAAATTTTGGGGAAGCACGATAGTGAGTTTCTGTTTCTGATTCGGAACAGAGCAACTAGGAGGAAAGTAGCGACCACGTCCTATTTTTTTTGCGTCTCAACTATATTCCCGAACATACTCGTATAGTGATGGTGTTGGAAGCGTAGGATCAATCTTCTTTATCTCTTACTGAGCCTGGCAATCTTTTATTTAGTTTGGGAATTATACGGGAAACCAAATACGTTTGATATTATAGAACTCCATTGGTTCAAATCTAAATCTAACATCCTCTCTTTTATTTTCATTTTCTTATGAACTTCAATTCTCTTACAACTCCATAAAAAGTCACAAAACCAAGGGATAAAAGGGTTAATTAATAATAATAAAAAAACTAAAACTTATCAGCCTTTTACTGAGAACTACCTGTGGATTCGTATAGTAAAATCACCGTTCTACTCTTGACAACACAAAACTTACATCATGGATTGATTATGGTGTTGAATTGTCAATTCAAAGTCACGAGGGTGTTTAGGATGTAAAATTACTAAACTAGCTCTAAAAACTAAATTAATTGAACTTATAACTGAGGAGCTTTTCAGGTATTTTAATTTTTTTTGCATAGTAAGGTATTAAAATTACTCTTGAAGTAAAAATTTCTTAAAGTTAAAGGTGAAGAGTGTTATGTCATGTCATTTATGTTTTATGTAACTAGTAAGAATATTCAAGTTTTTTAACAAAAATATAATATTATTTTAAATAAAAAATTATTATAGTATGTAACGGATGCAAGAGCAAGTGGGACGCACTTGATGTCCTTTGGATAGTGTGTGTGGTGTCCACATTTTAGGACAACGTTCAAAGCTTCACACCACCCACTTCATGGTGGCGAGGCACGTGTTGGCTCCCCCCTACACGGTGAAGCTCCGATAATGGTTTGTCTCCTTTTTTTTTCTCTCTCCAGCCTTGAAAAACAGTTGTCCTTTCAAAAATTCAGAAAAGTATGGTCATTTGTTAATTTATCAATTTTGATCCTTATTCTTTTTAATTATTTTTTTGTTATTTTGTTTTTCAATTTTACCCCTCACTATTTGGTTGATTGAGATTTGCCTTAATGATTTTTTAGGTTTTACTTTTATGGTTCAATTCGACCTCATGACCTATTTCACAAGTTCAAGGGATTAGACTAGGTTGGATTTGATCTTTTTTTGAAGTTCTTTTTTAAATTGATTTTTTTTCAATTTCACCCTTTAGCATTGTGTAGGTTGGGGATTTGTATTCATTATTTTTTTCACTTCTCCTTCTATGGATTAATCCTGATCTCATGCTCCGGATTATAGATTCGATGGGTATACTAGGGTTGACTCAGGTCCTTTTTATATTGTTTTTTTATATAGTTTTTATTGTTTTATTGACCTAGTTCATTTGAGAATTAACCTTCATTATTTTATTTGGTTTGCTTTCCATGAAGTTATCTCGGTTTTATAACTAGGTCGTAAATTTGGCTTGATGGCTCAGATAAACTCGAGTTTTTTTTTTAATTTCAATTTCCTTGGTTGACATTTTATTTGCTAAGAATTGAGATTATTTATTATTATTATTTTTCTTTCTATGTGATCATCTTCTTCTCGTTTAATTTTTACTTTGTTAACAAATAAGATCATTCTGACATTTTAAGAATATTCTAAAGATATATTTTCATGGTATTGACAAGCATTTTTTTTCATTAAATCATTGTTAGTATTTTTTTTGCTTTATTTTTTTATTGATTTTTTTTTTGTAATCATATTATTAAATTAACTAAGCTTATAAACATAGTAGAATAAATTACTTGAATTTCATATTTTTCTTGATTTTGTTAAAACACATACATCGTCTTAACATCTTGCTATAGTGAAAAGTAAAATATGAGATTTAGCGTAGCCCACAATGTAGTGCGAGCCACTTTTTTAGTATATAATAAAAGGCCTTGACATTTCACTATGACAATGAAAAGTAAAATACTAATGCTTTCTTAACTTTTTTTTTTTAATTTGAAAATTAGCTCTTATTTTAATTTCATTTTTCAATATTAAGTTTACTAAATATTGCATGTCATAATTTGTTTTGTTTTGATTTGATTTATATGGAGTTATCACAGTTAGGTTGTTAGCTTTGCGAGTTAGTTGTGTTGACTCGAGTTATTTTTTTTAATTTTTTTTCTCAACTTCATCCTTCAACATTAGATTGATTGAGAATTAAACTTCATAATTTTTTATTAGGTTGTTTTCTATGAGTTTATTATGATTTCATAATTTAGATTGTGAACTTTTCAAGTTAACCAAGTTTACTCAGTTTTGTTCCCTTTTTAATTAAGTTTTTCTTATATCAATTTCATCCTCTAATATTTGGTTGATTAAAAATTGGACTTTATAATTTTTTTTTTGATTTACTTTTTTTGGAGTTATCTAATCTCCTAATCTGAGTTTGACAAGTTAACCTAGCTAGACTTGATTTTTTTTTTTAATTTAATCCTTCAATATTCGGTTGATTGAGAATATTTTTTTATATTTTATTTTTATTTAATTTATATAGGGTTATCACAGTGTTATGGTCCAGGTCACAAGTTAGGTCAGTTGACTCGCGTTTATTTTAGTTGATTTTTTTTTAATTTCATCCCTTAATATTGGGTTGGTTAGGAATTATGCTTCATAATTTGTTTTGATTTGTATTATACGAGATTATCTTAATCTCATGATGTAGATCACAGGTTTGTTCGATTGACTCAGATGGTTTTTTTGTCCTTTTTTGTTGATTTTTTTATTTCTTCTTTCAACATTGAATTGATTGAGAATTGAGTTTTATAATTTATTTTCTATAAGGTTATTCCGATCTCATGATCTAGACTTGACAGGTTAACTAAAGTTGACTCAACTCATTTTTTTTAGTTGAATCTTATTTTTAATTTCATACTTCAATATTGAGTTGATTAAGAATTAGGTTTAATATATTTTTTTTCTGTGCTTTTTATAGGGTTATAAGAGTCTTATGAGTTATGTAATGGATTTGACAGGTTAAATTGAGTTGATCGGAGTCAATTTAGTATATTGTCGTTTCAATATTTAAAAAAAGATATCATTTTGATTTTTTTTAGTCAAACTATATTTTTTATCGGCTTTCCAGGTTGTTTTTATACCTATTAAGTCGATCATATCATATTAGATCAATCCTCGTATAACTCAATTTAGTATGTTGTCGTTTCAATATTTAAAAAAAATATCATTTTTATATATATTTTTTAGTCAAACTATATTTTTTTATCGGTTTTTCAGGTTGTTTTTGTACATATTAAGTCGATCATATCATATTAGATCAATTCTCGTATAACTTAATTTTTTTATATTAAAAAACACATTAACAACACCTAAATATTTGTTTTACATAAAAAAAAATTGATCTAACACGTTGTGTAACGGGGGCAATCATGGAATACATTCCTAAATGTTCTTGTTCTTGTAATAAAAAAAATCTTTAGAAATCTTAACATTTAAAAAATTCCAAACTAACAATAAAATGATTGTTGTGGTAAGGGAGGGGGTGAAAAAAAACATACGAGTGTCAATGAAACTTCATTATTTAATTAGGATTTCGATTCACTTACCAAGTAGTTAAAGATGGAAAAAAAAATACAATAATCATATATAAGCAGTAGCAAAATAGTTCTCTCCATATAAATATTTCAATAATCAACACGGCATTTGGATTATTCTGCTACGCCATTAGAAAAATAGTGCGGTAACAGAGGCTCCCGTACATAATTTTAGACATTGAATCATTCAATATGGCTATCTAGAATTTTAATCAATTTTATATTTCTTCTAGTACGGTCCAGTCCAATATATATAATTGTTAAAATAAAGATTCAGGTTTTAGCGTAAAATATTTTTATATCTAGTTTTATATTATTAAGCATAAATTTCAATTTAACTGAGAGATCGAAATAAAAGTTTTACAAGTGTTTCTATACATGTTGTTCTACCTAAGGTTAAAATTTCAAAGCAATCGGAGTTTGGTAGGAATTATTTCAGATACTCGAATTTACTGGATGAATCTTGTCAAATCTGTCTATCTGGACTTTCATCTACTTTTTGGACTATATTTAGAGTTACATAATTAATTTTGCTAAGATTCCAATTAGGTTGAAAAATAGATATTAATACCTTTCAGTCAATATGTGGTGGGCTTAATAATTCATCTGTGTCTCAACATACGACTCACAAAGATACATACCGAAGAGGTGATAATCTAATATGCATGAAGTTTGTCTATGGTGTGAAGATATCTCGGGATATGACCTGGAAACCAGATGAGATGATGCATAGAGTCTGTGGGTCTAAAATCTCTTAGAACCTCCCAAACAAAGTTGATAGTAAACCTTTCTAATAAATCACCCTTCTAGACATAGTGATTTGGAACATCAATATAGGGATAAAAATGAATTAAGTTCCAAAAAGGCTGAAGATCCTGATGACCCGTGGGAAAAGCCCAAACTCCATTTAAAATAATATCTAAGACCTTTACGTTCCAAGTCAGTCCTATAGACGATAACACCCTGAATGGTAGAAGATCATAGAATCATCTCCCATCTGGCAACCAATAGTCCAACCATTGAGATGTACTCATATTGTTGCCAATTCAAGAAACAAACTCTCCCTACACCAGTCTCTACTGAGTGGAATCTTCACCCAAGACCATGAAGTGGCTGAGATAAGTCTAATATACCAAAAGGATCGCCCTCAAAACAAGTAGCTATAAACCTATTATGCTCGTACTGAGGAGCTGTTTGAAAGGAGTCTTCATACATTTTTTTAGAATAGCTGTCATGTTCCAAGTCTTAACCCTTTTAATCCCCAATCCCCCTCCCTTTAGATGATAACAAACTGAGACCCATATAACCTTAGCCTTTGAGTGGGTAAGAGAGGAACCCTTCTAAAGGAAGGTAATTAGAATGCCCTTAATCCTTCTAAAATAGAGTAAGGTAAGATGAACATAATAGATCAATATATATGAATAGAGAAAAGAACAATTTTGAGTTTAAGACAACCAATATAAGTAAGGGATGTTGATGTCCAAAGCTTGATTTTGGAGATCATCCGCTCCATCAGAGGCATACAATCACTGTGAGTCAATATGGTTTTAACCAGTAAAACTCCTAATCTGAACCCTAAATGATCCTAAAAAGCAGTTTTTAGGTCCCCACCCATCCCTAATAAGTAGACAAGACTCTTATCCTAGTTAGTGGCTAATCTAGAAAGCCCAAAAAAGGTATCCAAAGGTCTTTACAAAATTCCTATCGAGTCCATATTAGCATGACAGAATACCATAAGATCATCAGCAAACCAGATATGGGTGATAGAGTTCTGCTTATATCTCTAGTGATTCGAAATGCCAATAGCTCTGACTCCTATAAGGATGAAATGATAAATGATTGTGTTAAAAACCTTCATGAGATTCATTTTCAGAGCACATCTAGTAAGGTCATTATTCAGGTGATAGTTATGCATGAACTTATGAGCATCGAAAGAAGAAATGAAATGCAAGTGTAATAATATTTATTATATGATTAAATATAATAATGCCCTTTAAGTAACCTTTTACATTAACAACAAAACCAATGTAAAAGAAAAAAAAAAGCTTTAAAAGAGAATTATGTTAATTTTGTCTTTAAAGGATACACAGTAATTTTACTATTTCAAAAAAATAAAAAGATCATAATGCCCCTAATTGAAAGGCATTCAATTTTTTTTTATTTAGGGTTAAATTAATAATGTCATTGTACATAAAAAAAGGAAATTACTAACATAACCTTGGATAAGTTGTTAAAGATAATTATATCATGGTGAAAAGACTATCTTGCCCTAATGCCTAGTTCAAAGGTTTACTAGGCCAGAGGCAATTTAATCTTTACACTATTACAATGAATACTGTTTTGTGTCTTATTACATAGTAACTTCCCTTCAAGTTTTAAGTTTTTGTTAATGGGTTTTGCTTTATGAGTTTGTTGATTTGTACGTTAGCAATCTACTCAAGTTCTTAAATCAAACTAGGTTTTCAAAAAAGATAAAATTAAAATTAGATGACAGATCATCAAATATTAAATCTAGGTTAATTTTGCCGGGAGATAAGGAAAATAATAGATGTGATTTGATCCTACTGGATAATGGTGGCCAATGACATAGAAAAAGAGAGAAGATGTGGTTATAAAGGTAGAAGACAGGGGTAGGGTAGGAGAGATCAATTTTGTAATTTTATAATTTGAACATACAAGGGCATTTAAGTCATTATTTAAAAATATAATGGCAATCTTATAAATATATTAAATTATTTTGTTGTGAGTATGTATAATGTTATACAATTTTAAAAATTTCTTTCATCTTGGATGTAAACTATGATTTTCTATATAAAAAAAAACATTATTTATGATAACACCAAAATCATATAAGAACTTAATAATTTTGTTGAATTGTCAAACAAATTTCAAGAATCCAAATAAATAAAATTGATACTAAACAAAAGATTCATATATTTAAATACAATTTTGGATTGGCTTAGCATAATTTAAACCTAAGATAATTCAATCTAAACCTATCTAATTTGACCTAATTGATTTTGGTATTCATTATTGTTGAAATTGTTTGCTATATTTAAATAAAATAATTAAAAATCTAGTATGCCAAATATTTGATAAAAATGGTTATTTCAACTCTAGTCATGGTAGAATTCATCTCGGAAAACTTGTAATTTTACATGGAGGCTGGTTAAGTTTTGAGTTACACAATACAAATAGCTTTGATAATGATAATAATAATAATAATAATGATAATGATTTTTGTATTTAAAAAAAATTAATTTAATTTTTATTTTTTTATTTTAAATTAATTTTTTTAGTATTTTCAAATTATTTTGATATATTAATAACAAAAAATAAACTATATTTTTAAATAAAAAATATTTTAAAAAATAATCATTACTAATAACAACAAAGCTCCAAACGAGGGATTACTTCACTGAAATTTTTTTATCCAATACAAAAACTACGTTCGTTCTTGTGAGCCCAACCTAATTTGAATTGTTACTACAAGAATAACTTTGAGGACCACATTGAAACCTACAGGGGAAATTATGTAATTAAACACAATAAATAAAACATCCAGGACAGAATTATAAGAGATCAAACTAAAAGTTGAATTCACAAGCACTTCATGCAATAAAATTGGAGGTTGTTGTTGTCTGGCTGGGTTGTACAAGGTAAGGCTTACGATTGTGCTTCATGTTTGAAGTTTTTAAGTGGTGGGTTTTTGATGTCTCGGTCTCTAATCTCAATTGTTTTTTAACTATTGTTGAGTTCGGTTGCTGTAAATTGTGCTAAGAAAAAGGAAGGGGATTTGATTTTGACATCAGAGTATGTGCATGTGAGTTGCAGATGGGGATATTAATATTATGAACTCATTAGCTTTTTTTTTTGTTGGAGATGGCAAGGGCATTTGCAGTTGGTGTTGGGAATTGGTGGAGCCATTCCAAAACTGTGATTTTAATTTGGTGTATTTGCATCTTCTTCTACATCTTTTTCTTCCATATGGCTCTCCAAAATTCCTCTTCTTCTTCGTCTTCAGGTGACATTCTCTCTTACTTCAATTTGGTCTTTTTGGTAGTTGAGAAATAGTCGAACACAATTAATGCATATCATCATTTCTTTTATGAAGATTGACTTCTCAGTTTTGCAAAATTTATGTCTTCGTTTTTTTGTTCTCTCTTTGTGTTGTGATTGTCTAGACAGGGGAAAAAACTCACTGATGCATGCTATAGAATAAAAGGCTGACATTAACTTTGAAAAATGCATGCATTAGATAAATATTCGGAGCAGCGGTCAAGGTTGTATGATAAAATGGAAAGGGATTTGGATGAGCGTGGAGCAGCTTTCCTCAAACATGGTGAAACTTCTCAATCACTGTTGCTCTCGGATATTTTCACCCTTAAGGATGGATCTGTAACACCTGTGCGCAAGGTAACTTGTGGGTGAATTGAGTCATAACTAGTTCAAAGTTTTAGTTCCTATTTCCATCATTTTGAAAAGTGAATAATGGCTTCCTTCTGTGGACAGGCTGCAAACCCTCCTGTCCGGGCTAATGTTTTGTATCTTAGCCCAGAATACTCGGTGCCCATCTCGTGAGCATTTACTTTCGTTTCTCATGCCTTTTTGTTTTGATTTATTGTTATTCCTAAGATCAGCAGATTGTTATTTTAGACATATTGTAAACCTTAGGCCATAAAATTGGCAGCAAAACGAATATGTTTTAGCCACCAGTAAATAAAACATGAGTGGGAATCTAATATGCTAGCAAAATATATCCCTTTTGGACCTAAATGAAGCATTTGCTCCTGTGTTGTAATCTTAGACTCTTGACACTGTTTTCAGAGTCCTTTTAACAAAACTTGCCTTTATGTATCAACTGTGTAAAATATAATGTAACAAGATGAGTTTATTCAATTTCATCTGAGTTGTTCTTTTTCTAAGCCAGGTGACTTTTTGCATACAATCTACTTGATGTTTTCTGTGCTAAGAATCTTATTAGATATCATGTTCTTATCCATCGTTATTAGCTTGCTTAATACTTCATGAAGTAGATTTCCTCTAAGGGAAGAAATGCACCTTGTGGTGGAGATTGTCCTTTCATTTCAGATTGAAGTGCGCACTTGTCTCTGGATTTGTTGCATATAAAACATAAAAATTTAGGAAATGCAGGATCTTGACCACCAAGGCTATGTTCTTAAAGCTGTTTAACTAAGAGGGAAAAAAAAAAAGAGACGCCACATGGAGATGGCATTACATTGGTGCTACATTAATGGATTTTGGGCAATACATATTTGTATGCGACAATGCAATTGCTCCTTTTCTTGTTGTTTCGAAAACCTACAATCCATTTATTGTCATTTAAGGCCCCACATCTATGAGCTAATTGGCCTTTACAACCTTAAGAAAACAAAGTGATTTGATAAGCTTACCATATCTGCTAAAGCTAGTGTCTAAGCTAGTTAAATTGTGTTTCCTGACCTTGACTAAAACTAATTAGTTGCTCAGTCCTAATTCCTCTGAAAGTATGACATGTGGCTGAACATTTTTGTTGGTTTCAGCAAAATTTCTAGAGAGTTTATTCATCATTTCCCTTGACATTCACTTTTGGTAATGAATTGCTTTTATTGGTGTCGGCATAACAATGGCCATCCAGTTTTCTTCAGTCTTGTGCAGTCAATGGTGTGAACTGCTGCTTGGATATAAACCTAGTCTTTGTAGGTCCATTTAACAACTGATCAGTGTAAAACTACATAATGGAATATGTTACAAAGAAAATATCCAAAACTAAGTCTGATTGAACAAACTGAACAACACGGTTTGCACCATTGTTTTTTGTTTTTTTTAGTGGGGTGGGGGTGCTGTATATTGTAATCTTTTAATAATATCTTTTCATTAGACTAACAAGTTCTGTTTTGATTTCTTTTTTTGAATGCATGCTCAATATTTCTTACAAAATGGATTTTTACATTGATATAATGTTCATATTTTACAAATTTGTGATACTTGGTACATTTTCTGTATTACCTTCTGCATTTGTTTACATTTCCATTTTTCCTACTTTGATCAATGCCTAAATCATATATTTACGCTCTGCTTGGCACAGGGACAATGTAAAGAATACATTTAGTTCATACTTTGATAAAGGTATGAAATTATTTGGCCTGCCAATTCATATGTTAATGTCATCAATTGTATTGGTATTTTCATTCGCATGAAAACAGCCTCATTTGGCATTTCCATATTTTTGTATTGTTATCTTCTTGTTGAATTGTTATCTCGTTAAATCCTCACATGTGCTTTGGTTAGCAGTTTGGTTTCAGAACTCTAGTGTATACCATTCTAGCATGTTTCATGCCTCACATCATATTGAACCTGTTCCTGCCACTGAAGATGAGGTAAATCATCTTTAGAACTATTCTATGTGTCTTTTCACTTCCTTCCAGAATACTAATGTCTTGAATCCTCTTTTGTTTTGTCAGATCGAAGCTGAAGTAAATGCTGTCAAAGCTGTTGCAGACTCCCTCTGCCCCTTGAAAATTGTCTTGGATAGAGTGGTTTTGACTTCAACTGGCGTGCTTCTGGGATGCTGGCAGGTTGCTTTCAGTGACTTTCTTGTCTCTCCTCGATGAATTGGAGCATTTTGGGCCTTAATCAATGTATATTTTGATTTTTCAAATTATGTCATTCTGACCTTACTTTCGGCCACCAAAGAAGCAGCTTGTTCCTATGCTTCTCATTACAATGGTGATTGTGATATCCAAGCCTCTTGGAATGGCCCCTTTTCTGCTCTTAAACAGTGCTGAAGAGATTCTATGTTGGCATGGAAGTTGTCATCACATTCAAAATGGTGGATCCTGCCCAACATACAAAATGCTGAGGGTTGGCTTCTGATGTTTCTGAACCTAAAAAGCAGATATTTCTAATAACAAAACCTTCAAAATGAAAGGAACTGTAGATTTTTTTTCCATTATTGTTAGTACAATTCCTTTCTTTTTTCCTTTCCGGCTCTAGAGTTAGAAAAATGATTTAGAAGTCTTTTGTTCTTTGGTCCGGATAACCTGTTGGCCTTCACTCTTTTTCGTCCTTCACAGAGCCTTTTCTGCTGTTCAAGTTAAACTCAAAAACATTTTGTGTGTGTGTGTGAGTTGATGGTTTATGCTTATTATTGCTGTTGTATTAGTTGGTGTCCTTTTTTGGTAGATCAATCAGATAGGTGAATCACTGTATTTTAAGCCCCATTATTTGTTTGAAGCGTTTCTTAAATTTCATCTTTATAAAGAAACATGAAAAATCATTCTGAAGAATTCGTAGTAGAGAAGTATAATAATTCACAGCACTGCTTTGTTACTTTTTGTAGGTGATCTCTGGAACAGATCCCTTAACCATTCGGGCTAAACTGAAAACTGCACTTCCACATGCCCCAAAGAAGCAACTCGTAAGAACCATGTGAATTTCTAATTAACTATTGGACTTTTGGATTTCTTATTCATATTGTCTGGTGGAACACATGGCAGTCTTGGCCATGTGCTTGACTTTTAATACTAATTCGCAGTCATTTGTTGTGCAGTATGATGATGCTATTCTACACACATCATTTGCAAGGCTTTTGGGTCATCCTAAATCTCCTCCCATGGTATTATATTAATTATCCGATGATTTTGTCTTGTTCAATTGCTTACTTCAGCTTCTGCCCGTGGTCACTAATTTCAAATAATGGAACCATAATCAACCAGAAAAGCATACGTCTTGTTCTCCTTTTCTACCCTTTAAGAAGCCTATGGAATGAAATGTTTGTCATGCCACTATGGACATTATAATAAAGTTCTTTTTTTTTGGTCGGCAATCCTCTATTTCAACAATTTACATGAAATGGTTTCTTTCAAGATTCCGGTCATTCTGTTTCGTTTGTGGTCATGACTTGGAGGCTTAAGTATGCCCTCCCTCTTTTGTGCACATGTCTAGAGAAGATAGGTTTTCTAATGTTCCCATTCAACCAATCATCTCATCATATAGACGATCAGTTGCTTGCTTACATTGTTATTATCCGTACCCTTTTTGACTTTCTTTTGTTGATTATTGTCCCACCCAGGAGCCTTTAGATGAACTCCGATTTTTCCATGAGCTTGTTGCCAGACTAAACGGTAAAATCCGTGGATTTGAGGTATGTTGGCATACGTAAGCCTTTTCTTTCCCCACGTCTTTCCTGGACAAATGATGGCATTCTCTCATGAATGTCATTCAGGCAGTTGTTTCTGAACTCTGGTATGTGGAGGAATATGATGTGTTAGCGCTTGCTTTGGACGGAAGAATGAAGGTCAGCAGGTTCAAACTCGGTTGCAGCAGAACCTAAGGTTTCATGTTCACAAATATAAGTGAGAATTAATGAAGCATATTTACCAAACGAATCAACTACAGGTTTGTATACACTACACTGGACTTTGGGATGCTTTGTAATCACCGTCTCTATAAAGCCTCAGCATTTCAGCTTCTTTTAAGAGTGCCATGTTGAAATTCCCAACCATCCACGACTTGGTTTTTAACCAGTCATTGTCTCCTGTGTATATCATGCAACAGTTTTAATCTAAATCGACAAGAGAATGCATGAAATACAAATATTACTTTTTTGGCTGCCGAATCTCTTTCCAAATGAAATTAATTCGAATTCACTGCCAGTTTTGATACCTATGCTTTGCTGTGAGAGTTTTTTGAAGCCAAATGTCCTCTCCTAGTTTAGATACTTCAGACCCTTTGCTACTCCATGGCAGATGCTAAAATCTTAGATTATAAATCAAGCACGATCTACGGTGATGATACTGCAAATTACCAAGTTTATGCTTACTCTGTTTTTGACAATGGATTGCATTATGTCTCCAATGAAGTAATCTTGTTTCTTTCTTCTTTGGATTAATAATCTAGACTAGGTTTGACTTGCACTACGTTGCCGGGATATATATATATATTAAAATGATATCTAGGTGTACTAAATACATAAAATAAATTAGTTTTATTTTAATTAGATAATAAAAAAAACAATGACAATATATAGACCAAATTAAAAAAAAAAGTGATCTCA
>Ga0325410_1001133_pt1 | contig 29189 bp, 14 predicted proteins | sample PopdelMetagenome_16_FD_206182 | JGI IMG/M metagenome (GOLD analysis project Ga0325410, IMG submission 206182) | Populus deltoides microbial communities from Bellville, Georgia, United States - Xylem-PdIQD-R3 | ecosystem: Host-associated > Plants > Phyllosphere > Stem > Wood/Secondary xylem...
CCACACCAAAAACCGGTCCCTAATGAAAATTGATCAGCAATGGAGGAGTGAGATACATGAAAAGTCCAGGCACGTACAAGAATCCTCTCCTGCCAGGTAGAGGCAGACGCTCCACTTCGTACGTACAGTGGAGGGGTACTGAAAGGAGAGGAAGAGTAGGTTTTCGTCTGGGAGAGGCGAGGACAAGACGACCATGGGGACGCACGCCTGTTGATCAGAGATAACTTTTTATCAGCTGAAACACTAGAAAGAGAAGCAATTCAATGATGTGTCTAGTCCTAATTATTATTCGTTCTCTATTTTATTCCTGTCGTCGGCACTTGAATTTGGCACGCAAACAATTAATCAAAATATGAACGGTCACGATAGGTTAATTTTTTAGATTGAAGTTGAATTATTTTCTAATAAAAATTAACTCCCTTAATATCTCAAGAAAGTCCAATCATGATCACAATATTGTGCAGTACAGGGGAAGAAATCAACACCGTTAAAAACATCCAAAATGTAACCATGCAGAATCTGTGATCCTGTAAAAGGATTACAAACAGCAGATTCCGAGAATCCAAGGCCCAAATAACAAAACAGAGAGAAAAATAAAAGAATACGCAAAGATCAAGTATTAGCTTGCTATGAGATGTCTCATTGACTGTACTCTAAATCTGACTACAATATAATACGGTCAATGCATGCAACTCAAAGAACCAGCTTTCTAAATCTTTGGACAGTGAAATTTAGTACGGTCAGTAAACATTTGGTCACAGACTAAAACTGGCTGTGAGCGGTGACAACACATATAAGGCGTTGTGTTTGTATATTTTGGGCAGTGCCCTCTACCTTAGGGAGATGTTTACTGGCTGTTGTCGGTTGTCAGCAGTGCGTACTGGCTATTTGCTGCTTTGTCACACATATATACATATATATACATATACATATGTGTGTATGTATGTTTACTGGCTGTTGTATGTATGTATGTATGTATGTATGTTTGTGCAATGTTTCTATCTGTATGCTTGTGCTTCCATCGCTTTAACTTTAACCCGCTTCTGTTTTTTATCCATAGCTTTATTCCTGTCCTGGGGCTGGGGCTAACTTGTCTTTAAGCAAAGAATGCCTGGAATAGAGGGACAACAAAACAAGCCCTTATCGTCTCACAATCTCTTCCTTCTCTCCCTAAGAAACCACACTTAGACAACATTCTCTCTCTAGCTAGACTGTCATCAAAACAGGCTTCCTCTCTTTCTTTATTTGTTTTTTTAGGGGTGCTAATATGGTTTCTCTCACTATAATGAGTGTGTTTTTGCCACGTGGTAGGATATGAAGAGATAACCTTTACCTAAAGAGGTTCCTGCAAGATCTTCTTAAGCAAGAAAAGCATAGTCAAGGTCCAAAGCCACTCCATTCCACCCCCTCATGCCCACCCATGAACACGCAAGTTGTTTTTCTTCTTCTTTTCTTTTGGCTTGGAAACAAATTCAAAAACCCAGCGCTTTAATTACAACTTTCTTATTTTTTTCACATACCTTTATCTAGTATCTATGTGTAAAGAAAAAGATGAATATTGGGAAAACAAAGGTATGCCAATTTACTAGTACAGTAGGCGAGACCCCTTTGAACAATAGAATTGAGAAACACATGCATGCATCATATATACCATGATGTTCTCATTTGATCCCTCATAGATCGAAGATTTGCTCTTGTAAATTGTGTTTTATGTTCTTCGTGCGTAATATATATATATATATATATATATCCATCCTCAGTGCTATATACATTTTTTCAATAACAAGTCCACATCCATCATACATTACACAGTAATCATGATCTCCATGATCATTCTCATCCAGTATTTGAATACAGAAACTCAAATTGAAAGTTTTATACCTGAATGGATATTGTACTTTGAGTCAACATTAATTCCATGTCTAGGAATAAACACAGGCACTGTAAAAAGGTGGTTGACATGCGATGTATAATTAAGCTCCCCCTCCCCAAGAAATATTTAGCACATTGCCAACTTATATAGCGATTCTTATATTCGAGACACAAATCATTTTTCTCTTTTTTGAGAACAAAAAGGCATCATGCACGTAAATCTTCCAATTAAGCAGGACAATTTTTTTGCTGGAAAGGATCGAAACCGTCAATTTATGCAAGGGGACGATTGATGTAATTCCTGTTTTATTTAAAAACCAGTCAATGATGAAGGTGTGGAGAAGTCTCCCTCCCATGCATCCCAAAATGAAATTATTACAAGTGAGGCACCTGAATCTCTTCTTTCCAAAGCATTAATTAAAAAAATTGTAGGAAAGAAGGGGAACATGAAAGGCAAGGTTGAGTTTAGGCTTTGTTTTAACGTCAGGAATGATGGGGCGTTGAAGCAATGATCATATAAATATTGGTGTGTACTTTGAAAAGTGATCAATATTATAAAGCTATTAATTCAGCGATCCACTCTCCCTAAAGCAAGATATCAGCTCTCTCTCAATCGCCAAGTCTTTCCCTGTTTCCAATGTTTGATTAGCTTTGATTCTGCATTTGATTCTTTTGATTTATTGTTTTTTCAGAGATCAAAACATATGCTTTGCTTAACCCATGCTGCATGTTAAAAGAAGAGACCATCTTGAATATTGTTTCCATCAAACTAAGCTTTTTACACCATGTCCGTACGTCTTCCCTGCATGCATAAGCTACTAAAAAACGAAAAGAAAAGTATATTTGGATTCACTAACGGTCATTCTGTCCTTAAGATGTGGAAAAACAAAGTCAAGAAAAAGAAAAACAAGGCTTGTTTCGTGTCATTTGTGGGGTTCCTTTTTTCTTTCATTTTTTTTATATATAATAATAATAAAAAAACAGAAACAAAAAACTTGCTTGCCTGCTTTGATTTTGAAAATTTTTGCCCGATAATTGTCAGTTTTTTATTTTTAAAAATTTTTCGGAAACAAAAATGGAAAAAAACAAGCTTTTGTTTTTATCTTCAAATTTTTTAAAACACAAACAGAGATAATATCAAACAACATAGAAGCAAAATCATCTAAATTCAAGAATCTGAATTATGCTTACGTTGCTCTATTCCCTTACCGTGGAATCCTTGTGATAACGATGGTGAGGTTACAAGAAGCCAAGGCAGGAAACTAGCTAGCTTCCATATAAAAGTCGCCTTCCATATATCCTTGGCCAAAATATTAATAAAAGAACATATTCTCATTTTCTTCAATCAAGTTTCGAACATCCTAATATTTTCGTTTTCCCTTGCTAACTCGGTTACTGAATTTTTCAGTAAATAAAACTCAGAAACTTATCTTAAAATAATAATTAACAACCGACTTTTGAATATTAATAGAGACAAGGAGAAGAATAAGATTATTGACAATTCATAAACACCAGAATTGAAATTAGTGAACAGATTCAAAGCTGGTGTGATATTTTACATCATGATACCCGCCCCCAGATATGGAGGCTATGGCAGAAGATGGTGAGCATATTTTCATAGAAAATCAGCAAGATGGCGTGGCTAGCTTGTGCAGCAAGGGAGGATACCCCGGCCCACGGGTGATGGTGAAGCTTGACATCTTAGAAGTCATTATGATATTGGTCGGGGTAAATCTCTCTACTTTTATCTATTTATTTTGATGAATGCTCTTTTCTGGAATCGTCGGGGTGCTGGGAATATTCAATTTAGCTCTATTATTCACGATTACAAGAGAATCTATGGGTTCAATATATTGGCCATTGCTGAACCAAGGATAAGTGGAAAAAAGCAGACAAGGTTATAGAACAATTGAAGTTTGATTCTTGTTTTAGAATAGAAGCCCAGGGAAGGTTTGAGGGGTTATGGCTACTGTGGAACAAGGGCATAGTAGATATTTAGATTCTTCAATCTTCACAGCATTTCATCCATACAAAGGTGAACGTGATTGATGACCCAACTTGGTTGTGCATTGTGGTATCTGTGAATTCAAATAATTAATTGAAGAGGGAATGATTCAAACTGCTTTCAATTTTGGCTTAGTCCATTTCATCTCCATGGTTGGTATTGGGAGATTTCAATTAAGTTATATCAGCTACTGAGAAGGTGAGAGGCATGCTAGTGGATGTTAGAAGATGCATTCGGTTTGGGAGTTGGATCCAGTCGGAAAGCAAAACATTTATCCTTGGCTGGGAGAGTAACTCTTTACAAGTCCGTGCTAGCAGCTATTCCATTGTATTCTATGCAATCCTCACTTATCCTGAAGTCCACCTGTTATGAGATTAAGAAAATCTGCAGAAGTTTCATCTGGGGTCAGAAAGAGGACAAGAATAAGATCCATCTAATTTGGTGGAATGAGCTCTGCAAACCGAAATTGGATGGCGGTACAGGAATAAGGAAAATGCACTCAGTAAACAAAGCAAATTATCATGAAGACTGGATGGGGGGGCCATTCACGATAAGACAAGTTTGTGATAAGCAAATATATCAGAGCGCAGCAACCCACTACTCAGGTTCAAGCCAGAGAGAAAGACTCTCCTCTTTAGAAAGTTGTTTTTAAAGAATGGTCTCTTGTGATTCAAGGCGCTAGATGGTCAATTAGCAATGGTAGAAATGCGCAATTCTGGATGGATAATTAGTTAGTAGGATTATGACCGTTAATTGATTATACAAACCAGGTGATTACTGAAAATATGAAAAAAGGTTTTGTGGCTAATAATGATCAATGTAATTCTGGGAGGTGAAGATTCAACATGTTTATCGAGAAGCAAACTCAGTCAGCTAATTTTAATTTATCAATGAATCCTACTAATAAGAATAATTGGATTTTAACCTCACCTCCTAGCCATGAGTTTGTATTTAATTTTATACTATGATCCAATTGGATCCTGTAACACAAGATTAGTTTAATCTTTAGGACTGTAAAGCCCTGATTATTATTATTATTTTTAAAAAAGAAAAACACAACTTCTAACAAATTTGAACTAACGTGGTTATCGATCGCTTCCGAGGATCGAACCACCATAAAACTCGACGACTCAAATTCTGTGTGGAGGAATTTAGTGATGAGAGAGGCCCATGTCTGAAGAGAAGAAGTACACGTGAAAGGACGCATCATAAAATTGAAGTTTGGGCTCATGACAAGCCAGAACATTGATGAGGTCCATGCTGGTAAGCTCCCGTGTGGGCCATTTTCTAGGCTTGATATGACTGATATGTTTAAGGCCTTGCAGAAAGCCGCATCAAATCCATAAGGCCTCTCCAGAGAGCACATGCTGAGTTCAAATAGTGGCCATATGGATTAAAAAAAAAAACTCTATTTGAAAGCATATGTGAAGTAAGAATTTACAGATTCATTCAAGACTGCCAAAATTGTCTTTATTTTTATAGCACAAGAATATCCAAGGAAAGGAGAAACAGGGCAAGAGATAAGAGAGCCTACTGCTTGCCAGGTCTCCCCCGTAGAGACTGCCAAAAAACAGGCCAGTTCTTCTGAGCCTCGTTCCAACCCCAAAATGATCCTTCTCTCTTTGGATCCCAACTGGAGGACACAATGCCATAACTCACACCTAGTAAGGCAGACCCGAAGAAGATGAAGGACACAATAAAAGGCACCCATGTAGGCACATCAATCTTCAAACCAACTTTGAGATAGTAGAAGAATGGGAAGAACAACACTCCAACAAACAAGGGAGCCCCCACCGAGATTCCCATCCTGGTCATCATCCTGTTAGTCACTACTTCGGGTATTACCCCGGCATCTGGTTCTTCTTGCTCCTCCTCCTCCTCCTCGTCGTCGTCTTCATCATTGCCTGGCTTTGATTTCTTGGTCTTTTTGCTTCTCTTCGGAGGTTGACCAAAGCCTCTTGGGCTATTCAAGGTTGCATATAGGGATGAGGGATGTGACAAGCGAGATTGATTTTGGAAAAAACCTGGTATGGGAACTGGAAATCGCAAGGTTTGTTTGGCTGGAACAAGCGAAGAAGGGGAGCTTGAGGCTCGTTCACAAATACGATCAATCTAAAAGCCAGATGCAAACTACAATTGTTATGGACAAACCATCGCAGATTTAAAGAAATCAGCAGGCTAACAAATCTAAGTGATGTTTGAAACAATTAAACAAGAAACATGAAACTTGCTATTTGATTAAGAAATTCAATCACACTGAGCTGAATTGTCCTAGAAGAAAAAACTAATTGTCTAAACCTCGTCAAACATTAATGTCCACCACAATTTCGCAAATTGCATTTTATGCAAAGCAATTGTATTCCTTGAACACTTTTGGTGCACAAAGCTCAACCAAACCAAAGCTGTAATATCAAATTTTGTCCAAAGTTTTTAACCAAGAAAGCACCCCATGCAAGTCTTTTCTTAAATGCTGTCTTAACATTTTCTCCATCCTCTTTCTCACAAAGTAGTATTCTTGAAATGCTTAGCAGTACTATTTAACTCAATTACTGGTTGTGCTTCTAACATTTCAGTGTGATACACTGTATAAATTGATAGTCAAATTGGGATCTAATCTAATCTAATCTAATCAAACGGGATTGCAGAGAGGCAGAAACAGAAACTTTCAGAAACGATAAAAAAACATTTAAATGTCTTAAGAATCCTGGACTTTCTGAAGTATGCCATGTACTTCAGAAAGATACCCTTTCCCTGAAAATTCAAGAACCCAAATGCAAAAGAGAATGACTGCAAAGCCTTTTCAATAAAAGTTTCTTGTTTCCTAACAAGAAATTCATAAAATCCCACCAGATATGAACAAGAAAGAGACGCATTCATGAACCCAGTAACAATTCTAACCAATAAATTAAAAAAAAAAAATCAAATTGCTTTACTGTATCCAACAATAAAGACGAAAACAATTATTGGGCTTGATAGACAGATGACAACAGTTTCTCTCTAGAAGCTACAGATTATAGAATTCCCAGGAAGACAAATTTCAATACTTACTAGTTATTACCTTGGAAAAAAGAGATGTTGAAGAGAGCTTGTAAGGCCAAGAAAATGGTGATGTTGAGGATGACAGTCTCACTACTCCAGCTGCTATTTCAGCCATTCACTTCTTCTTTATCTCCTTCTCTTTCTTGCTTTTGTGTCCTGAGTGTAGATAAGGCAATTTAGCTAACACTAAACCTTAACTTCCGAGTAGAGACATGCTTGCAGTATTATTTAGCTCTTCCTCAGAAAACCAGAGGGGCTGAGTGATGTTTAAGGTTGGGAGAGGATAAGGTTACTTGCATGTTCATGGAGAAACAAACACTAGTTGATTTTTCTTCTGAGCGAACTACAAATCAGTCCCCCGAGGCCCCCATGTGTTCTGAATTCCAAATTATATCCTCTACTGCAAATTTTCTTTTAATTTTACCACTAAAATATTGCCCTTTTTATTACTATATAGGCTTTTCATTTTTATTTACTAAGAACTCCATTTTTCTTCACTATTTTTCTTCAATAATGTGCAAAAACTAACACACACACGAGCTTAATTAGACATCTCTAAAGTAAGAGAAATAATTAATTTTAAACAAGAAAAAGATCTCTTATCATTAAAGCATAATATTAATATGTAAACAGTGCTTATGATCATGATGTTTATGATCAGTGATAGTATACCATAGATTTACATACTAATGAAGATATATTTTATAAATGAATAAATCATTCCCTCTGAAAGAATGCATGCAAAACTAAACTGGGCATTCACTTGCAATAAATTAAGCTATCTTATTCCCTTAAAAAATGGATCCAATTATAATAGCTTCGAATAAATTAAATATATGTATTAAGATATGAGCGTTTCTTATTTCATAACAAAGAAAGCATGTTTTCACTCTTTTTATACGCCAAATTATAAAAGATCTCTTTGAAAGCAAACAAATTCTATCGAATTGGGTAAATTGTGATCGTTTGAGTAGTCTTGTAAATCAAAAGATAATCTACTAATATTCAATGAAAAATTCCAGTTGTAAACAAAACAAAATTTAGCAAAAGCCTTGTATATATAAATTTTATTTTTTTCTTTGTTTTTAAAATTTGATATAAATTAACAGAAAATTGACAAATAACAACGAAAACACCGATGAAAAATATTCCATCAATAATTTTTATTAGAGAAGAAAAATTCAACTTTGATATAAGAAATTTTCATTTTGAACCTTGTAATTAGGAAAATTCAACATCGTCTTCAAGAATCTCTATTTTTCAACCATATCATTAGGAAATATCAGTTTTGACCTTATCATTAGAAAAACAAAATAGACTAACCTTGCTACCAGGAAGTTTCAGATTCAATCGTGTAATTAGGATATCTTAGGCCTAATCCTATAGCTAGCTAGGTTATTTCTAAATTAAGAGGCAGGTTACCTTTTTAACCGACTATTTTTAGATTTTATATCATCTTAAGTAGATTATCTATATAATGAGACCATTATATGATTTCTAAACTTGTCAAATTTTTTTTTCTCAAATATGTGATTTTTATGGGTGTTAGATCCCTTTCAAATATCACATTTTTCTTTACAAGCTTATTACACAAAATCTTTTACGTGACTTTATATTGTAAGCACTGTAAATAGAAGAAAATTGTTTTAACCTATTTTTACCTTTATTTTTGTATATATTTTAAAAATTAGAAAACAAAATCCAAAAATATGTGGTAAATTTAGTTAATTTTTAATCATTTCATCATTTTTGTGTGTAAAAAAATCATGAAAAAAAACATATAGTTATGGTTGAAATTGGCCAAATAATTGAGCATCACATGCATATATTAAGTTTGAGAGTTTTTGGGCCATGATTGAGAGTTTTAAATTGAAGAGAGAATTGAGAAAGAAGTTTAATTTGATTTAATTTGGCTAAGAGTTAAAGAAGTTTGAAGTTCAATTATTTTAAAACAAATAGTCAAGATAAAAATCAATAAAAAGCTTAATCGAAGAAGAAGATCAAAGTTAGGAAATAGAATGATAAAATTGTATAATTTTGGGAACCAATGATGAATTTGCAATAAACTATTAAATATATAGGCCTAAATTGATTCAATTAAGGGTACAATTAAAAAGAAAAAGGTGATGTAGGGCTAATTCGATTAAAATTGAAAAATTCAAAACTCAAGGACTGGAAATGTTTGTCCTATTTTTTTCAATCCATTTGTTTTGATTTAGTCCAACTGATTCATTGATAATCCAATTAATTCCAATTGAGTCCAATCGAATTGATGTAATTCAATTCAATCCCAAATTAATTCCTTTTTTGTCCAATTATTTTTAATTTATTCAATTTATTCCAATAATTAAATCTATCTAATATTCCATTTTTAATTTCTTTTTCAATTCAGATCTTCATTGACTTCTAACTTAGCAATTTATTTTAAAATCGTTATTGAACTTTAGAGTTTTTTCACTCTTAATCAAGTTAAATCAAATATAACTTTTTTTTTTTAATTTCCTCTTCAATTTAAAACCCTCAATTGTGGCCAAAGGATTCTCAAACTTCATTTATGCATGTGATGCTCAATTATTAGCCTAGTTTCAACCCCAACCATTTTCTTTTATTATTATTATTATTATTATTTTCATGATTTATTTTCTTAACACAAAGAAAAATGATGGAACGATTAAAAACTAACTAAATTTACTAAAATAACATATTTTTGGATTTTTTTTTAATTTTTAAAATATATACAAAATAGAAGTAAAAGATTGGGTTAAGACAATGACCACACCCACCACCACTGTCAAAGCTTCATCTTACCGATAGTAATAGCATGATCTACTCATCGACAAACATAGAAAATTGTAGCCAAATTAAACTTGGACAACCCTTCTCTTTTATTTTTTTTCTATCACCTATATATGGTAGGCATAAAACCCCCGACATCGATCAATCTTAACCTGACAGACCAACCTCTACCACCTAAAAAAAAAGAGAAAAGAATGAGAGAGAGAGTGAGAGAGAGGAAGAAAAGGGATGATGGAGAAAGAGAAAAAGTGAGAAAATCGAAAGTTTCACACAAAGAATCTCTCATTTTAGGCAATGGTTGATGAAATTGTTGTTACTAGAAGAAAGAAGAAGAGGAGGAGCATCCTACAAGTTGGTCCACGTGTCTTTATACCTTGCTAACGCATACAATGATGTGCCACTTGTGACTACCACCGCGAGTACATGTCAAACACGTGCCACCACTATTTTCATTATTCCAGTAATCTCTAGTCGATTGCTACCATTTTAGAGGGTCGATTTCAAACCCCAATGCATTGCCTTATCTATTCTGAATGATTTGTGTTACGTCTTTGATCATGTTGATTTATTTATGTCAAATAACATATGTTGCATTGGTTTATGTGTGTTAAATGATTTGTGTTACGTTATCAATATTACCTGATGTGTTTTGATTTTTATATATCAAAGTTTTGATTGTTATGAAAAGATATTTTTTTAGTGAGGGATTATTTATTAATTATTGGATGTGTAAATTCCATGTGAGGATATGCCAATTTTTAGTCCAAACACAATTTGTGCTTAGATATTAATTTTCAACTAGTTTTCAAAATAAAACAAATGATAGGATTATTTTCATATTCAAAAGAGTAGTTACAAAGCCCAACGTTTACCATACATAAGGGTCCACGCCTACTATAATAATTTCCAAACGATAAAATGTTCTATTTTAAGGATTAATGTTAAAAAAAAATCAATAATTTTTTTTTATTTTTAGTAATTAACATCAATTTTTTTGGCCAAAAATAAAAAAACAACATCTTCTATTTCTAGGGATTAATATCAATTTTTTAAAAAAACAATCAATGAAATCTTCTATTATTAGGGATTAATGTCAATTTTTTTGTCTGAATTAAATATCAATGAAATATTAATGTTAAAATCATTCATTTCCTATTAAAAATAAATATAATAAAATAAATCACAAAATAAGCCTAAAAATAATTTAGCATGCTAGAATAAATTAAAAGAAAATATATAATAAATATTGTATGATTTTAATTTCATAGTCTCACGTGACAAAAGTCACTTTAACTTATTCTTATCCTTAATAATTAAAAAAAAAATTAATTTTTGAATTATAATTCAAAATTAAAGTTATAATTCAAAAGTCATGTCCAGCATAACATTAATAGCTGCTGGATTTTGTTTTTCCTATATAATCTATACAGATTTCTAACAATTTTATCATCGTCACTCCGCGTATCAAAGCAAACAGTATTCGCATAAAAAGAGTACGCACAATGAAAGTAACGCAGGAGCTGCAAATTTCAAAACATATTTAATTGTTGGATTCCACAAAATGATATGAAAGGCACACAACTCGGTTGCAAGAAAGCGCATATATATATCCGTGACAGGTAGGGCACACAAAAGAGAAGCGCATGAGGAGTAGGAATGGATTGGTTTGGAAGAAAAGATTGGTGATCATCCAACTATGAGAAATAAAAAATTAACAACATGACGAGATTTTCATATTTTCCTCACATTCCAGAAAAAAAAATACCTGAAAACATATAATGAAACATATATAAGAAAATTGCTAAAAGAAATCATCAAACAAAGCAATTAATTAAGAAAAACCTCTCATTTGTCCTTTCCATGCATGCTACCCTTTTCAAGATTTGAATGAGGCTTTGAGGATAAAAGGTGAACAACATATCTCGTGATCATGTGATCAACAACCCCTCCTTGTCGAAATCAATAGATGACTTACGAGAAGGCGGGAGGGAGTACCTGGATGAGAAGCTCCTCTCCATAAGATCATGATCCTCGGGACGTCGTCTTGAACCCTGGTCGAAGTTAAGGGCATAACTCGAAGGATCATACTGAAATCTCCCGTGTTGAGTGCCACCGCCTGGCTTCTTATTAAACCTCCGCAGAAATGTTTTCCATCTGGGGCCTGCAAGTAGTTCTGAGCAATCCCGGATTCTCATCCATCCCCGAAACCACCATGATTCTGGGCTCGTTGTGCGGTCTACAGGCTTGATTCTTTGCCAAAATCCTGGTCCAGCAGTTCCACTGGATGACGGTACTGGATCTGTGGTTAAACATGGTATCCAACAGCACCTTCTTTTGGCAAAAGCGAGATCATGGATATCATCATTATTATCATAAGTAGGGGAAATATCTGGGGTCTGAGAGGACATTTGATCAGGGCTACCAAATGGGTTTGCAGAGAGAATTGGAAATTAATTAAGCCTCTTCTGATCTGCAAACCCTGGCCCTTATTTAATAATCTAATCTAATCTAAGAGAGGAATTGCTGTTTGTTTTTCTTTTTTGGGATGTTTTCTTGCATCTGAAGGTTGTAACAGCAGAGAGTGCAGAGTTTTGAAGGGGAGAAAAATTATATAAGAGGGTCTTGATGCATCTATGAGATATATGTTATCCTTTTGTAACATCGATGATGCTTCGGTTTAACACAAGAAAAACACAAGCCAGAAAAAAATAAAATAGATGCCAATTATATACCTGTTCAAGGAGCCTTATGACCTGTTCCCTTGACCAAACAAAAAACAGATTCTATTGCTGTACGTGCTCCTAAATAGTACTCACCAGCCTTATATTCCGTTACGCTACAGCATGATTTCAGGTTAATTTTCAAGCAAAAGATGAGCATGTTTTCGACTACAAGCTAGGCCAGTGCTTGTGTGTATATTTTACATATATTTAAAAAAAAAAAATGGGTATCATAATTTTTCTAACTGGGAAACAAAAAGATGCATGCTTAACAAAATAAATCAGGCATTGAGGGTATTACTAAGTGACCTGACGCGTGACGGAACTTCTTTTGGTCACCGCCAATTGTGCCCAGATTCTTGGACCATATATATATATATATATTTTTTTACTTGTTTTAACATGAGAATCCTTATAAAATTTTTAATAAACTCTTTCATGATCCCAGAAATTCTCTCTGCAAAACCAATGAACACCGAGAGTCTTGCTAGAGCTTGTAAAGGGTCCTTGGTAATTCGAAACATAAGTTTCCAAACTTGGAGGAAAGGCCGATGGACTCTTTTGAAGGAGAGCAAAATCTTAGAGATGTAACTAATAAGAGTGCGTGGCTAATTGAATAAGGGACGGGATAAGAACTCATGATAGACCATATATATTTCAAGTTTCTTCTTTCATAACCACTAGCAAACCTAAGGAGTCTCGTTTCAAATGATAGTCGATCCGAGCTGACTACATGGCTTTTTAGGGTTCATCTGACCTGCATCGAAAAAATAAAAGCATGATCCAAGTTCATACAGCGTTATTTAAAAAAATAATATGGAGAAGTGGGGGATACTAAGAAACAATATGGCTAGAGTTTATTTGTTTTCAAAGGTACCGAAACAAAAAGCATAGGTATAAAACTCGGTCTGAAAGATAATCCAGTCAGGAAACCAGGTCCTTGGTTCATATAAATTGTCCCGGATCAAGCCAGAAACATGTAAAAAAATTGTTGTAAATGGATGTAATTTAGAAATCAAAAGCAAATCTGGACTTGATTCTACTAGCGGTAAATCTGATGTTTCTTCTTCTGCAAAACGCTAGCGTTTTAGAGGTTCCCACACGTGTCAGCATCTCCTTTGCCATGGAAATTTATCACTTCCCCAAGCATGATCTCAACCGTTCATTCCCACCTAGTTATCTTCCCAAGACTTCTGCTTTCCTTTTGTGTGTGTGTGTGTGTGTGTGTGAGAGAGAGAGAGAGAGAGAGGCTCCTGCTTCACCAAATTCCATATTTGTCACATAGTGTATTTGTCGTTCTGGTCAATAAAAAACCAGACCACAAAGAGAAGGAAAAACACAGACGATGAGATTCTGACACCTTTTTTTCCAGCGATGCCATATGAAAATAATGGGTATGATTCTACTATATCCAACTACTTCATCACCCTTGTCTACAGACCACTCCAACTCCATTTCTTCTTCTAGCACTAACAGTAGAATAAATATGCTATAAAAATACTAAAAAAATGTTAGATGAATCAAAGATTAGATTCTTCAGTTTGTTGCATAGTAATTTAACTTGGACGGGCCCGACAGGTTGACCCGGGACTGGACTGGTCCAGGTTTGTCAAAATACCAGCCGGTACAACGACCCAGCTAAATTCAGGTCAACATGTGACCTGTTTTTTTATGTAGGATTTGAAATCAATTAATATATATACTTTATGTTTATAAAAAAAAAATTATATTTTTTTAATATAAATTTTGAAATATATTAGTATATATAATATAAAAATATTAGAAAAAAAAAACAAGTGTTTATACGAGATTTTGCTGCCAAATCATAAGTTGACCTGGAAAGACAGATGGAATTCACCAGGCCAATATGGCAAGGGTTTATTTGTTTCCAAAGAATACCGAAATAGAATGTCAAGACCAAGATCTCGGTTAAGTATTGAATGGACCTATGGACGAGCTTAACTTATAATTCAAATATGTGTCGCCTTATAGAGCAATCATTAAATTGAAAAACCGACTAATAATATATAAATACAAAACTATTAGTAATATGTAGAATTAGGTTATTTTACGTACGAGATCTGATACAACTTTTTCTCGCATAGAGCTTACATAAATGAGAAGTATATAACCTCACAAGTCTAATCAAATCAATTCATGAGTTCAGCCCAAACTTGGTTCCATTTTACAAAAGTAAGCTTAAAAATAGATTTGCTTTAGCTCATTAAAATAATTGAGTCACCTTTTTAATATTAGTTTATTAAAAACAATTTAAAAATATAAAAAACTAATTTAAAAAAAATCAAAAATCTAAAACATTTTTTAACTACAAAAACAAGCAGTACTCTAAGTAACAAAAATCATCGTTCTCTTGATAGATGGATATATGACTGGAGCCAAGTCCAAACACTCGGACTCGGACATCATCTTTCCGGCTTCACTTATCTATCTCAGAATCGGAAAGTCATTATTCTGCTTGGTTTAAAGTAAATAGTTTATTTGACTATTATCTCCCCTAGAGTTGAAAATGTAATCTCACTCCCTAACCAAATAATACCACAACAATGCCAAGAGGGAACACATATAGCTACGAAAAAGAGAGAAAAGGGAAACAAGGAAAGACACATCACTTCGACAAACTGATTGGAGGCCTAGCTCACTTGACAGTCTGCACTGGTAGAGATTCATCTTAAATGGGTAAACCACTAAAGCAAAGATAATCCTTTCCTCCGGTATATTATAGACTATAAGCCATTATCAGCTAGATTTGTCTTTCTAAATGTAACATTCATTAGTTATCAGGTGAGGATAAGAAATGGCTGAGAGTTGTAGATCGTTGTCCTTCTAAATTTCATCCCTAAACAACACCGGTACGGTGCTTAATCTGTACATCTTTACTTGTTTGATGACGGCATCCAATTGATTTACAGACGATCTGAAATGAAAATCATCAGATATATTAATTGCAGGAAAAAAAAAAAACGGAATACAAGATCAACCGCAAAAATAATAAGATAATGTTAATTGAACAAAATATCCGCATAAGTTAAACAAAGCAATAAAACTGCTTTACTAATAGCTATAGCAACCAGCCAAGCAAGATGATTTCTGATAACCAACACACCAATCTGTTACGTGTTCGTAGATTTATTGTCCGTCCAGGGTTTGTACTTAAAATTACATGACAAAATATTTCTTTGCATGCCAGTGCAGCATAACCCCCCCAAAAAATGCATCCTCCACTTGTCTTCGAATTGGAAATGGCTGAAAAAATCGTTTTCTTTTTACCAATATAGGATAAGTGGTATTTCACGAGTAGAACAAATGTTCATCATCGACCTGTAGCAAAAGTGGCATCAAGAAAGAAAGAAAATCGAAGGATAATTACCGAGAAAATCACAGCAAATGATCAATTTGATGGAATACCGAAGCGGCTTTGGAGATCACCAATGGATTTCTCCAAGGACTTTGCAAGCTCAGGGATTGTGGTTTTGCACACTGAGAAAAAAATCAATAGATTGTAAAAAGGAATACGATGGTATGTGATGCATTGGTGAAAGCTACTGTGACCCTTCCAAGTAACCTGCAAAACTTCCACTAATATTTACAAGTGGTAGGAACTTCTCACTTGATGCTAGATCTACAAAAATAGCAGTGCTAGATTGCAGGTCTCATTACACATGGAAAAATAAACAAACAAAACTCACTCGTAATGTCATGCTTGTCAGTGGATTCAGGGTGCATACTCAAGTAATCAGATTCAATGTCCAACTAGAAGCTACTTTCAACAAACACCAAATATTGTCAATAGTAATCTCTCATTAAAAAACTCTGGGCAGCCGTGTTTGTAAGGGCGTAATATTTTTAGTGCAATTAAAACCGTTATCAAAGAAAGTGAGTTTTTGCTTTGGGGAATTACCTGCAAATTTGGTAGCAAAACTAACACAGCCACTTTGTGAAGAGATTCGGTACATCATATATACAGTTTATATAGTCTTCTTCAACTTCAGAACTACAGTCGGTCTATCACACAGGCAATAAACAAAAACGATGAGATACTTAAACATACCACGAGATGCGGTGGCTTGTGCTTCTGCCATGAACTCTGTGTATGTCTCCTGCAGACAGTAAGAGAGACCAAGAGAATCACTACATCACACACATAAAACTGGTGAAATCACCATGAGCAGAAGTATAGAACTGGTTACTTTGTGATTCAAAAAACACAGGAGTAAAGGTTTCTTTACCTTCATTGCTTCGGTGGTTTCAGTAACCCGTTCAGTCATCTTCTTAAAATCCTTCTCCGATTCATCCATCATCTGCTGGCATGTTTGGCTCTGAATCTGTTGAATTAGAATATGCATGCGTATAGAAGCAGCCAGTTAGTTTATCAAGGGGGGAAAAAGGATTTGATAGCGTCAAAACGCAAACGCATTTAAATCAAACACAAGGTGAAATACTGTCTAATTCTAGAGATAGCTGTGTTTATAGCAGATCAAATCAGAACATGATACATGCGATCTCGGATTCTAATTTCATTTTCTTTTGATTTCTCAGCAACCAAAGAAATAGATCCTCAAAAAACATGCAAAAGAAAAAAACGGCCCATTAATCGGAAAAATTAAACTCAACAACAAAGCGATGAATTCCTTTAACTGAAGCTAAATTGTAAACTATAACAATAAAAGATGGCACAATTAAACCAAACGGAGATATAATTCTTTAAAAGAAAACTAAATTTGTGAGCGGTTGAATAAAAAGAGTCTAATGAAGAGGACCTTGAAGCGTTTGTGGAGACGAGAGTGAGAGGCTTCGAGATCTTTGATGATCTCAGAGTGAGAGCGATCGATGAGACGGCTCTTGATATCGTCGAAGCGAGAAGAGGCTAACTCCTTGAGATCGGAGATTGAAGCTAGGGTTTTATCAAGAGACGGCGGTGGTGGTGATCTCAAAACACCAGCGGCGGCAGCAACAGATGCGATCGGCTTCTTTTTCTTGTTGCTGTTGAGAATGCTAGATTTTGGCGGCGATGGAGATGGTGGCGATGCCATAGGCAATGGCGATTTTCGACTTTTCATTTTTTTCTTCATTTCGGTTGGGAGAGAGAGGAAGGATGAGTGTTTCTTCTTCTTTTTTTAAAAAAAATCAGAATTTATGAGAGTGTAAATGAATGAGAAAGTTGATTGTTTGGATTTTGAAAATTATTGTGGCGGGGTTTTTGAATTTGGGAATTCTGTGCGTTATAGGGAAAAACTCGAGTAGATTTTTGGCTTATGGGAATTACGTGCTACTTGTTTGTTTCGTGCCACATTTATCAAGGTTTTTTTTTTTTTTTTTTCTAAAACAACAATTTTTGCTAAGCTCTTGGCTGCCCATGTCTCTTATGGGACAGCTTGTAAAATTAGCGTTTTAAAACCCTGAAGTTACGGCTGTAAACTATACAGAAATAGATAAAGAAAACTATAATATTTTCTAGAAAAATTGAATATCAATAATCTAATAAAAAAAACAATACACCAATTATTTATATAGAAATTAAAATCATGCTGATAAAAAAATTTACTTAATGTTTGGAAAATTCCAACGTAAGGTTTGGTCTCTGCTTTCTTGTTGTGTTAGCTGGAGTATATGGTTTATGAGGAACGAGGTAATCTTCAATAATGAAATTACGACGTTCAAATATAGTTTCTCCTTAATTCTTTATCGCTTCTTAAATTGGCTCAAGTCTGCAGATAAGTTCTTCATAGCTACTGGCATTACTTTAATTATGAGATCTAAAGGTATTATAGATTGGTCTAACACCAAATCAAGGCTTTAAGCGTGGCGTATCAACTCCTTCAATCTTGATGTTCTTTTTCGGTTATGTATCTGTTAGCTTTCTTTTTGTGTTTGCTTTTTGTTTTTGTGATTCTCTTTTCTTTTTCTTTTATGTTTTTCTTCCGTGTATTTTATTTTTGGCTGCCTTTTGGTTAGCCATTTCAATATATCGACTTTTTTAAAAAAAATTCAAAATTCAAAATTAAGCAAGAAAAATAATTAAAATAAAAACTATCAGGGAAAATAATTATAATAGCAAGAGCAATACTTTCTTGGGCTAATTTGAGGGTTTTTCATCCTCGATTGGCTATAACCAGACAGCCCACCTATATAAGTGAATCGGTAAATTCATTTGATAAAATTTAAGCCTAATAATTCAGCTATTAAATCTAAATTTATAGTTATTTTTGTTGGATTGTGCATTTGACGAGTACAAGATTCTTTGCAAGCTTTGCCTTATCTGGTCCATAAATATATTTGCACATCAATTGCCTTTACTTGTGAAAGATTCAGCCTTAAGCCAACACTAAATTCTATATATAATTAAAGGCTCAACGTCATAATAAAAAATAAAATATTAAAAACATTGAAGGTTATGGAAATACTCGTATTATCTGGGAGATCGATAATATAATTATATTATCGTTAATTTTTTTAATTAAACCGGTACGTACAAGATCTAGCCGATATCTGGTACATAGCAAATACAAAATCTTTGTGTGCATCACTTTATCAGCATTGCATGTCTCTTGTAGAAATTAGATTAGACCTGCCTTTGATCGTTTTTAGGCTATATATATAAAAAAAAAAAACGCAGGGATTAATCCCTAGAGGCCAGAGGCCTGTTCAAGTTCTTCCCATATGCCTGGCTAAACGGAGGACCCCTTGTGTTTACCACTTGGCAGCTCCCCATTGAGGCTATAGGAGCATGTACGAATTCCAGATATATCAAATATGACAAGAAATTAATTCCACTACAATGCTAAAATAATGAGTTAACTTGACTACCGACGTGTTCTTCCTTGCAGTACTCAGTGACCTTGGAAAGGATCATGCCAGTAATGTTTGGTAACGGGATTACGTTGCCCAGTCTTCAAACTCCGATCAGGTGCTTCATTGTTTCAGATTCTAGGGCTGCTCCCTCCTCTACCTCGAAGGTTTCCCGTTCTGAAGTCCCGTGGGTGATTTTCTTTGATGAAGACATGCATGGTGTGCGTTTCTGTTCTTGTTTAGTGAGAGTTCTGATCAAAATAATATTGGTAGAGATTGTAAAAACCCTAACCCAGAATATGCAGAAGCGAGATTTACATATATGACTTTCGAACACGTACGGACTTCGACCAGCTTAATTTCCGTTTGGGAATTGGATTCGGATTCGGATTCGGATTTCACATAAGGTTCCCATGCATAAACGTACATCATGGTTTTGTGTTGGGTTATGTCGTTTTGAGCATTCCTAATTATTGGGCACCAGATTAATCATTAATTAATTATACGGATGATAATCTAAAACACTCCATGTAATTTCTTTTTTTAGAAAAATTGATATACCACTTTTTTCATACATATACCTTCAACAAAAAGGGTGGATTTTATCAATTAAACAACTTAGTATTTGGTGGCTTGCATAGGTTTTCTATTCGGACATGTTCATCATGCATGATTTATTCTTAAGGAATTGTTTATTTGTCTGGTTGGATTGTGTTTTTTAAATTATTTTTAGTTTTCAATTAATTTTTTTTGGATTTTTTTGATGTTAAAAATAAAAAAAATATTATTTTAATACATTTTCAAATGAAAGACAACATCAACTACAATCTACTTCAACTTCAATTTTAATTTGTTTTTAGCTATATATTATAGATAAGACTCGATCTTTTAGAGATGTTTTGAGTTTAATATTATTCTAAATTAAGAAGTTCTTATTAGGACACTGGAAAAAAAAATTCTAAAGGTGCGTTTGTTTCTCGGAAACCACTTTCCAAACTTTCATATGTTTGTTTGTCATTAATAAAATTAGTCAACGGAAAACACTTTTCTATCAAAGGAAAATTGGGCTTGATTTTTAGAAAAGTGTTTTCCTTTTGTTTTAAGAGGAAAACACTTTCCAGAAGTTATGAAAAATTTTAAAATATCGTATTATTTGATGATTATGTCAATTTGATTCTCAAACTTTTGATTGCTATATATTTTGTTTGAATCTTTTTTTTTTCAAATTCATCCATTAAAATTTGATTTTTATATTAATTTTGGTTCTTTTTCTTATTGTTATTTACTTTTCTCTTATCATTTTTTAAATTAAAATTTTTTATCTATCAAATTTGGTCCTCGTTTTTTTTATTGTTACTTATTTTATTTAAAATAATTTATGAAATTGTAATTATTATTATTTTAATTTCATCATCTTTCAATTTTTTTATCTGTTAGATTTGATCTCTATTATTTTTATTATTATTTATTTTATTTGAGATAATTTATGAAATAAAATTTTTTTCAATTTCATTCTCATTCAACTTTTTATTTTGTAAGATTTGTTCCTTATTATTTTAATGAACTTGAAAAAAAAAACATTAATAAGTTATTTTCCAGCTCATTTTCCATAACATAATCAAACATTAGAAAGTGTTTTCCAACTTACTTTCCATGACACTACCAAACATCGAAAAATAATTTATTTTTCTGGAATTCACTTTTCAAGGTATCACTTTAAAAAAAAAACTACTTTCCTGCAAACAAACAGGCCTAAATGTAATTTGTGACTTTATTATGTTGGTCATAAATTTGTGACTGTATAATTCGGTTGAAAATCCATTAAAAATCAAAGGAAATTAACTCAGCTAAATTATTCAATCCTCTCAATTAATAAATGTATGAAAAAACTCTTTTACATCGTCTCTTCTTATATTCTAATTTTGTACGATGACAAAAATAAAAAAAAAAAACTCAGGTATCATCCAATTCCAACCCAAATATTCAAAGAGCTTTCAAGCAAGAATTTCATCTTCAACAACATATATCAAATTAAATAACAATTGATAATAAATTTCCAGGTAATTCACAAAAACAGTAGCAATAATGCTAAAAAAAAACAAAACAAACGCTCTCTTTAAAATAATAATAATAATAACAATGCTTGAAAAGGAAAGAAAACTAATTGTTGTTGTGTAGAAGTTATGTAAAACAAAATCAGAGAAAACCACTATTCTCATAGTAACCTGATAGAGTATGATGAGGGCCTTTAATTTACCCTGTATAACTACCCGAAACCCATAGGTACCCCATCTCAATCTCTTGATCTTCATAAGAACTACAGTTGTTTCCATACATCTTACGAAAACCCAAACCTCCGATCTCTGGCCTCACCTTGCTCCATGCACCTTCACTCGCCAAATCGACCAATCTCTCGATACCAAGATAGTTTGCAGCAAGGACGAGTTGAAAGAGCGTGTCTTTATCGAGCTTGACAAAATCGGCATCCCATGTCCTGAGTTCCTTAGCGGTGCTTCTGTCATCTTCGATGTGCTTCTCGCAGTATTGCAAGACCTTGGCTAGGATATTGCCGGAGACAATAGGCAACGTGATGACCTCTTGGTTGCTCGAGGAGGATTCCTCGATCATGCGCTTGATGGTTTTGGATTCGAGGGCTACTGCCTCCTCTACCTCGAAGGTTTCTCCATCGGAACTTCTTAGTGTAATCTTCTTAGATGAAGGCATGCTTTTTTCATCTGAACTGATCTTGCTTACACTAGTTTTTTGAGATGAAGGAACGATTTTATCGTTGTCCCCAGGGTATTGGCACAACATGGTCAATATTCTTCTTAGCTTGCGATAGATTAATGCGTGGAAGGATTTTTCAGAAAGTGATTGAGCAAGCCAAAAATTATGGAAAAACAAGGTAAGAGAACTACTTAATCGATGACTTTACGAGAAGTTTACAGGGGTTATTGTACAACTCCAACCAGACGTTGGATTCAGTGAGTTGGTACGATTTGTTAGCCAATGCCATCAAGACTCCTAGACGAAATAGTCTCCTTGTCTTAGGTGAAATAAACTTGTGCCCAGTGAGTCTCCCTCCGTAATTTTACATTCGGTGGAGTGCTGTTGGATTTTTTATTTATTTATTTTATGGGACGGGTTGGGCTTCTTTTTTTTTTTTTTCTTTTGATTTTCACATTTTAATTTAATATACTAAACATTACACACGTGTATATGCATGCATGTGTGTCTATATAATTCAAAAGGAATAGTACAAACTAGCTTTGGTGTCCGGTTTTGCCGCCAAGGTGGACTAATTTTCTGCGCATTAAAAGAAAAAAAATATGTACCTTGAGTTATACACCCAACAAGATTAAATAAAGTTATTTTATTTTAATTAAATTAAAAAAAACAATAATAAATAGATTAATTTAAAAAAAAAGTGATCAAGATAACATGAAAAAAATATTTTTTAATATAGAATAAATAACGTATCTTCATTTATAGCCTATTAAATATAAAAGAACAAAAAATAATAAAAAAAATTAAAAAAATTAATCTTGATCAACTGGAGGTAACATAACAAATCTATAACCCCGGTATCAAGGTCGAGCTAACCTGGAATATCTCATCAAATCCATGGTTCAGATCATGAGATTGAAATAACCTGATAAAAAAATAAAAAGAATTATAAAGCATTTTTTACGAAAAAAAACTTGTGTTAACTTTTCAAACTTATGATCTGGATCAATTGACTTGAAGAATCCTATATGAAAAATCATGAAGTTTAATTTCCAATAAATCATAGTAACTTTAATAACAACCCTAAAACACTATCTAAAGACCTAAAAAATCAAAATCAAAATGAAAAAACTTTTACCATGCACTTTTATTGAACCCTTCTTGTCAAAACAAACCTATAAATACCAAGATTGATTTTTCTATAGTTGTAATATGACCGATCAAAATATTTCTTTCTCTTTTCAACGACATTCCCTCCTTTTTTTCAATTTTCATGAACTACAATGTGAAACAAAAAAAAGTTTTATGATCAAGTTGTAAATTCTGCAAACTATATGGATTAAAGTGCAAAAAAATGCGAACATGGACAACTAAAGAATAGTGTTTGTGAGTTTATGTACAATGATTAGTAAACAATGTTTTGTCATTTAGTTTTAGTTTTAGTTTGTTTTCTATGAAGTTATTATAATTTTAGAATTTAAGTAACAAGCATGGTCGATTGACTCGAGTGGTTTATTATGTTTTTTTTAATTTTTTTTTTAATCTCATCATTCAATATTAGATTGATTGAAAAGTTAGCTTAATAATTTTTTATTTATACGTGGTTATTCCGACCTCATAACTCGGGTTTGAAAGGTTAACCTGGGTTAACTCAATTTATTTTTTCTAATTGAATTTTCTTTTTAATTACATCATTTAATGTTGGGTTAATTGAGAATTAAGCTTAATAAAAAAATTAATTGCTTTTTATAAGGTCTCATAAACTGGGTTAGGGATTTAACAAGTTAAACTTAGTTAATCAAATAAATTTGAGTTGATTCGAGCAAATACAAGTCTATCCAATATATCGTTGCCTCAATATTTAATAAAAGATATCATCTTAATTTTTTTGATTAAATTATATATTTATCCATCATTTAAATTATTTTTGAACATGTAAAATCAACTAAATCACGTCGAGTTAACTTCCTTGTATTTTGTTTTCTAGAAAACACCTTACATCTAGGTGTTTTTTTAACGTTAACCAAAAATTTAATCCAGCCTGCGTTGACAATTATCAAGTTTTTATTATAAAAGGACAATATATATATTAATCAACTTTTTTTTTTTCAAGAAAAAAATTTGGACAAATAATCAAAAGCTATGCCAAACAAAACAAAAATATATGACTCAAGAAACAGCAACCAATCCATTTTAAAACCCAGTATCAGTAGCCCAACATAAGGAAAGAAAACGAACTCTCAAACCCCACCCTCTTACTCGCTCACGGTCACGGGATCAAGAGAAGAGGATGAGGAAGACAATACTTGCAGCAAGCAGTATTTGTCCATGGTGACGACAATCCTTTCTTTATTTTTCTTCCTTTTCTTTTATCATTATTCTATTTATGTTTCAACCATAAAATGATTCATTGTTTGTCCTTGTGTTTTTCTCAGGTAAAAAATGATAATAAAAGGGCTGTGCAGGAGATATGAAAGATGGAACCCAGTGCATCCAACATCTGGAGCATTTTGGGGTATGGGGATAGGCATTGGCTGTGGTGTTGGATGGGGTCCTGGGTTTGGTCCAGAAGCAATTGGGTATGTTGGTGCTGGTTGTGGTGTTGGATTTAGTGTGGGCATCACTTTTGTTGGTTTTGGTATCGGGCTTCCTGCTAATTACCTCTTTCAAATCCCTTATAATGGTACCATATGAAATTTTCCTTCCCTTTTGCTTAGTAATTGAAACTGTTTTATTCTTACCCAAAAGATAGTTATAAATGATTCTTTCGAAAAAGAATGGAATTGATTCAGTTGAGGTTGATGTAATGCTTGATTTTTTTTTTAAAGCTATTGTGGCAACAAAAAGTGGTGCATTGGCGATTGCCAAATCAAACGGTCTTCTTTCTGCCAGAGATGTTGCGGGGGAAGGGTGGAATAATGTTGCATCTCGCGCTTCTCTATTGCAAAGAGAAACCAGTGGAAGGTTGTCTAGCTTTAATAAGAAACTTCTATTGGATAATGGGGTTGACTTGGTTGACATGAAGAGCAAACTGTCTGTCACTGCTGGATCGTTGTCGAAAGTCTTGGAAACATTTTCCAGTCGATTCTTTCCTCCTGGAAAAGGTATGGGAGCATTTTTAAGTTATTGTAACGATTTTAGTGTTTCGATATTTTTATTTCTTTATTTTTGCTGCTTGCTATATTGTTTGACCTTTTTCTACTTCCAACTTGTTCTTTTCCTCGTAGCTAGCAAACTTTCATTTTCATCATTCTGGTACTTAATTGGCTATATGTAATGGTGCAATTTTTTTTTTTCTTATTAACGTTGGTGTCTGGGCAAGCTTATGTGCACCTCGAATAATCTCACGGGCCCTGAAGTGATGCTATTTTCTTTTAATATCAAGGCTTGCTGCTTAATGGGGAGTATTGATTGGTGTTAGGCTTGGCATCAAGTAGTGAGATTTTTTGAACTGAAATTGATGTGCTGAAGTTGATGCTACTTCAAAGTGCATGTGTGTATATGCTGGCATGGGAATGGCTTTGGATATTTAAGACTTGTTGCTTGTGGTGATAGGAATCCTTTTTGTAATTTTTCATCAGGAGGAAAAAGTTGGTAGTAAATAACCAAGAGGCAGCGAAAGTAAAATCTTATAGTTGTCCTATTGATTACTGACTTCTAGCAGCAATGTGACATTAAGGAGATATTAAGAGTATTTTTAAGTTCCGTCACATTTTTAGCCTACTATATGCTGCCACAAGTATTGCGTTGTATTTTTTTGGAGTAGTGATAGATTAAAAGGTTTTTAGAGTAGTTGAAATCATATCCAATTCCAAAGCTTTAAGGTTTCCAATAATTAATGCGGGGATATCTCTTAGACTCGTGGTTGTCTTTTTTTAACTCCAGTTTTATGAGGTTTGGGGAATCACTGGTTAGAAGTGGGTTTACCCACAAATCCTGGAGATGTGGTGATAGGCTGCAAGAGTTTTTAGGGTAGTTAGGGGGGGTGTCTCTTAGACTCCGGGTTTTCTGTTTTGCACGTCTCTAAGGACTTCGTGGAATCATTCATGAGGGTTTACTCACAAGTTCTGGAGGATTGATTTCTCACTAGCCTAATTCATTTAGGAAAGCGAGATTGTAAGATTTTTTATGCCTGCTACTTTCAGCTAATTGCTGTTGGAGATAATATCAGACTTTAAACATCTATGCTCTGATATATTTCAGGATTGAGCCATTTTTCTACTGTACTATTGAGTTCCGTGATGTCAGCATCGTCCATTATGTGTTATATTGTGCCCATGTGGTTCAGACCACAAGCCCCCCTCCCCCTCTCCCCTTCTGTTGTAGGAGTGATTCTATTATAATAACGATCTCTTGTTTCCTGCAGGTATGGAAGATTGACATGGCAGAGTGCTTGACCATTTGACACGTACATTGAAAAAGTTGTAAGTGCTGTTACCATTATAAGCATAGTGGCATTACCATCAATTGAAGAAAAAAACAGTAACTTTTCCCTCCTTTCTGTTTGCTCGTCTTGGTGGTGCTTTGGCAACATAAATGAGAGGTCCTATCATGCCCCCCTTCCTCTTTTATTAACTGTCTCACATATTAAATTTGAACCCTTTTTTTGTCATATTCTTTTTGAAAAGCTCAAAGGGGTGCCTAACCTTGTCCTGTGCCTCATTATCCTCTTGAAAGAAAAGGAGATACTGAGAAAGAAAAGCGAGCTCTCTTCAGTTTTTTGCTATGGATTTGGCAGGTTGTATCAGTCAGACAAATGAGAACACACAAGCTAAGTTTACTGCTAGAGCCGTGTGCTAGATTACTACTTCAGCTGTCTTCTATAACAACATTAAACAAACAGGAAAAAAAAGATCTGCATACCATCTTGTATTTGTTGCTTGTTAGAGACCTGATTTGTGTGATAACCAACGCAGAATATTCTTCCATTTCCAGTAAAGCAAAGCTTCATTTTCTGTTTTGTGGGGTGGGTTTACTGTTCTTGTAGTGCTTTGATTGATTCTACTCTCTCCTGTGACTCCAGTATGTGTTATAACTAGTGGCAAATTCTGTTGGTTAGAACTCCAAGTACTTGCAAGATCATATTTTATTCTTACCCTTGATTATTTGTTTCTTCTCTTATTTGCTTTCCAACTTAAAATTGCCAATGTCCCTTGGAAAAGTTCCTACAAAATATGAAGCAATTGTTATCTTGTGAAAGTTTTTCAATTTTCATATTCATGGGAGCAAAATTGATTTATGAAGTGGCCTTCAAAACAACTACCTCGGAGACGGTTTTTTTTTTTCCTGAAAGCACATGCAGTACTACGCTCCTGCGCTAATTGATACTGGTTTCTTCGTTCCAAACTGTATTCTTTTGAAAATCCATGCATCTACGTCATTGGTTAAAAGAGATTTCATGTGAACCTCGCAGCAAACCCGGATTTACTGTCATTACCAATCTTGTTATTTTAATCTTCATTCACTTTGCTCTTGAACTTGTTCTAATTATTTGCTAGCCAAATGCCATATACACAAGGAAATGGTATCTCGAAAGAGTTCTGTTAAGACTTCAAAAGAGTTCAGATCCTTTCAGGTATATTGAAGTGGCTTGAAGATATGCTGGCGAGTCGTGGTGGTGCAAGCACTCGAGACGCCGTATCTGTTCAACCTTCTGGTCCATAGCTATCAAACCTTGCCCAGCCTGAATTGATCTGAAAAACATTGTAACTTGACTTAGACTAAGTTGGGTTTATAATCAAGCTAGACAACCCATTGATTGGTGAAAATCTATGAGTTGATTTCACGACCTAGATATTTGATTAGATGACAACTCAAAGTAAAATCTATATTCTAATAGCAAGGAACACATTGTCAATGATTGGCATTATCAAATTGCCTACGACACTCATTATAGGATGTGAATTATTAAAATTGTCTCATGATACCATATACATCGTACAACTACTTAAGTACTTAGAAAGAAAAGGAGAATTTTGCTACGTTTTTGGGTAGAATTATTCATACATTCAAAATTCTTTTTTTTTTTTTTTTTGTTTTGTTTCATGTAAAGGTGAGATCTATGAATAATTTTGTAATGAATTTCATATTTATATAAGATGGGAGAATATGACTCCATATGTTGATAATTTCTCATAATTGTAAGAGATTTGGATCTTCCCATACTCTAAAAAAATATGATAAAGCATGTTTGTGAAATCTAGATCATTAATTTGAAACTAATTGTTATAATTGAGAAAATTGAAGGAGAAAAAAGAGTATAAATGACAAGAAATCTTAATTTATCAAATTTTGATTATACAACCCTTTCAATAAAAAAATAAAAAAAACATAGAAAACTCAACAAGTATAGGCACCGCACCACTCTCGTAATTAACGCACGAGACATTTGTTTTCAAAAGAAAGACTTTCCTTGCAGCTCTCCACTATAGATTGCACATTTGCACTCTTTCATTATAGTGCAATCTTTAGTAACAAAAATGTACGATTTCATCTTTAAAATTTTTAATTTTGACATCTCTAATACCTGTAGTTTTAGATATTTATATTTTGGCTTTAAAATCTTATTTTTATCATGTTTTAATAACTATATTTTGAAAGAAAAGATAACAAGTTATTGAAAGAAAAAAAAAGAAGTGGCAAAGATTTCAATCGGCAACATTAAAATCAATTTTCATGTCAATGAATTTTTTCAGTGAGAGGAGAGTTCCATAAAGGTGTTTTCACCCTTTAACCAAGCTAAAAAAAATTATAGTCTTATAATTTATTTATTTTTATTCAGTTTAATTTTTTATTTTTAGAGTAATCAGAATGTCTTTTGAATTGAAAATGAGTTTATTGATATTCTTATTATACTTTTAAGTGTTTTTAAATGAAAATATATTAAAAATATATGTTTTAAGGGTCCAAGAATTTGGATTCTACTTCTTGATGGCCGAAAATTATACCAGTAAATATAAATCATCTACTTGTTAATAATATATCGTCTATTTTTTTTTTTTAAATAATCATGTTGGTTTTTTCCCATAGGCTTGGCCTTTAGGGTCAACAACTCCTGTTTTTTTTAAAGCTCATCACCTTTTTTTTATTAATTGTTTTGTTTTTATTTTTATTTTAAAATGAAATTAACCTTAAATAAGATTGTTGGGATTATATTTAAAAAATTATTGGGTGTTGTCATGTTTTTTTAAATAAAATTATAACATTTTACAATAATACTAGTA
>Ga0325410_1001137_pt1 | contig 29175 bp, 11 predicted proteins | sample PopdelMetagenome_16_FD_206182 | JGI IMG/M metagenome (GOLD analysis project Ga0325410, IMG submission 206182) | Populus deltoides microbial communities from Bellville, Georgia, United States - Xylem-PdIQD-R3 | ecosystem: Host-associated > Plants > Phyllosphere > Stem > Wood/Secondary xylem...
ATTTCTTTCTTGAATGAGAATTTCTAATTTAAAATTTTTATGGTCAATGATTAGTTTATCTCCTTTTCTTGACTTTGTGGGATCCTTAATTTTTGTTGTTTATCATCTCACCCCTAATATTTTTTTTTAAAAAAAATATGCTGAAAAAAACAAAGGGTCAAGAATAAATTAAAACATATATTATAAGCTAGTAGATAGACTAATAAGATTAGAAGTTAGGTTAGAATAGTAAAATGAAATTTAATAAATAATTGGTTAATTACAAAAATATAATTGATGGGTCCGAGAGGCAGAAAATAGCAGTTTGTCAAGGACCGAAGTTTTCATTCATCTAGCTCAAAGGGCAGCAAAACAAATCGATCGGGTTTAAGTTTCAACTATTGGATCATTTTCAGTAGGCGTGTACACGTGATTAAATGCGTTTTAAAAATGTATTTGATATAAAAAAATATATTAAATTAATATATTTTTAGAATTTTTTAATTATTTTAATATATTAATATCAAAACTAAAAAAAAATTAATATATTTTAAGTAAAAAATATTTAAAAAAAAACACTATACACCATAATATCAAACACACACTCTATATGTTTTCATATATAAATTATAATATTCAAAATCTCCTAACTATTTTTAGGTATTTATTTTGCTATTCATTTTGAACAAAGCAAAGCATTTATTTTATGTTTGGGAGTGTAGTTATAGTTATTTTTAAAGTATTTTTTATTTATAAATATATTAAAATAATATTTTTTATTTTTTAAAATTTATTTTCAAATTAAAAAAATTAAATTTTTTATTTAATTATTATTAATTTTTAAAAAAATATTTTTGAAACAAAAAAAAAATAAAGATATAAAAAGGAGAGCGGAGGGAAACATGCGATTTCTAATATAACTTCTCTCATATATGTTGGCACATTTTTACCGAGGTTTTCATTCTAAACAAGCATTAAATCAAATAAAAAAATCATGATAATTAATTGAATTAAAGTTGCGCAAACCATACTAATTTCTGCTAAAAACCCTTTTGTGGGAGTCTCCAATCCTTCAAATAGTGATCCACACTCAAAGAAACCCACGCACTCTCCAAGTCCCGTAAATGCAGAGTATATCTTATTCTCGGCAATTGGCATATATGCATGAATATTAGGCATGCTACTGCACCAACAGAGATTCTGCCAGAATTGATCTCCAGGCTTTAGACTTCTTCTAACGTCTTGATATCAGGATCGACATCCCTGTCAGCAGGAGCAGGAAACTGGAGAATTTTGATGCTCTTAACACTGCAGAAAGCCTTGTAACCACGTTGGGCATCATAAATGAAGTGGGCATAGAAGAGAATTGCACTGCTCACAATCGCAATGCCATACATGAGGAGAACCACAGTCGGGCCCATAAATGTTGAAAACTGATATGCAAAGCCAAACATTATGGCTGATGTTAAGCTCCATATTGTAACTTTCAACAGCTCTTTCTTTGGTGATTCTTCGTCGGAAGGCAGTCGATTAAACACGGTTAAGCAGTGGTCTACGATAAAGTAACTGAAGTAGGCAAAAACTATAAATGCTACCATTGGGATGTCATTGTGCATGTATGCACGGCATATTGTGCGTATGCTATTGAATGTGAGGTAAAAGTATGCAATAGATTGTGTAAATCTCAGGCTTTCACTGCAAACGTTGCAGTTGTTTCTAGCAAGTGAAGTTGGGTTTTCGCCATGGAAATGATTTGGCAACATTTTTGAAAATTTGATGAATTTCTGGTCGGGGTGGCAGCAAAGATTAGCTGGAAAAGAAGCTGGTTAATTATCTGGGTGGCAGACTCATGTTATAACTTGCTCTTATATAAATGGATGTTTTGAGATCATTCCAAGAAACTACATAGAATTACCATGGAAGATGTTTCTAAAAAGTCTATCCATTGAATAATAAAAAGTGAGAAGCCGCGGAATGTATATTTCCAAATCTCTTCATGGCAGCAGCAAAGAAAGGAGCGCCTGAGACCAAAGATGAACTTGCTCTGAATCTTCCTGGTGGTTTACTTACGCTGTTTTCTGGGAACTTGTCGTGGTCAATACATTAAAAACAATAAATAAATGAAGTCCAATCATGACCATTAGAGTGTCAGTTGCTTCGTGTACCTTTCGCTCTTTGGGCTTTAATGGAGTTTAAAGCAGGCCGGGCTTCAAACAAGAGAAGGGACAATTTTGGAGATATCAATAACTGTACATAAAATCACAAATTCCTTCCAAACTTTTGAAATTTTGATTCAATATTGTACTCTAACAACATAATACTAAGTAGATTCAAATCCACCTATAATTAAAAAAATTAATATTAATAAATTATTTAAAATAAAATTATTTATTTATTAGAATGAAACTAAAATATAGATTAATCCATTTTTTTATTGTTTTTTGATTTATACACCATATAAAACACTGAATAATATAAAATAAGTTATATAAATAATTCGAGAATTATATATCACAATAATGATATTTTATTTTGAATATCAAAAAGAGTAAGAAAATTTAAGAACAACTCAATAAGATACATGAAGTATTAAAATCTGAAAATAATCAGATTAAATTGAAATTTATACAATTTTTAAATTGAATCATTTTTAATTTTTATAGATAATTATTTGTTATTGTCTTGTGTTCTTTTTTACTCTTTTGGACAAAAAACATGATATTATTAAGCAAAAAAAAGGCAAGATTTCTTACACATATAATTTATAAAATTTATATATATAATTAAAATAAAAAAGGCCCATAATATTATAATTTGAGACTTATTATTTTAGTAATTACTAGTTTTAAGATTACATATGTTTTTCCCCATTATTTAATTTTAATTACTTTAATCCTAAAAATCTAAAAAGGCTCCAAAACAAGCCAATAAAAAAGCATCAAATATTAAAATCTGGAAATAATTACATTATATTATAATTTATCATATTACTAAATTGGATTATTAGTTAATTTTTTTATAGGTTATTTTTTAATATTATCTTAGGTATTTTTAAAACCTTTGTACAGAAACTAATACTATTAAAAAATGAAAGATTTATTTTAAAACAATGATTTATAAAAACATTTATATATATATATATATATATTATTAATTTATATTCACAATAATTATTGAAATGAGCTGTTTAAATTAATAATGGTTTATAATAATATAATTTTAAGTGAAAATTTGTTAGTAATTATTATTTTTAAGATTTATATAAGTTTATCCGAACTACTAATTATTAAATCTTGAAAGATAATTAATTTATGTCTCTAATTTTTACTTAAGTTCAATTAAAAAAATATTTTGTATAATTAAAAATTAAAAATTAAAAATTTTAATTTAATTATAAGTATTTGAGTTATTTAATAAAAAATCAAAATTAATATTTTATAATTAATTGTAATCAATCAATTAAATAAATTAGTTAAATATCAATTAAAAAATATTTTGTATAATTAAAAATTAAAAATTTTAATTTAATTATAAGTATTTGAGTTATTTAATAAACAACAAAATTAATATTTTATAATTAATTGTAATCAATCAATTAAATAAATTAGTTAAATAATATACGTATATAGAAACTATAATTAGCTAAAAATACACATAAAATTTTAAAGACGGAAAGGAAGATGCTGTATTTATTTTCGGATAGGCTGTTTTAAATCTCACTGTATAGGTTGTCGGCACATTGCCGCAGGTGTTGCTTTTAATTGTGTGACAATTAAAAGATAAAAAAATGCTTTTTAAGCATATAATCAAGAGTTAGTAGCATTAAAAAGTATATAATTTGGCTTTAAAACAATGAATAAATAACATGTAAAAAACTTGTTTAAACTGTCTGAAATTTTATATAAGAATCAAATTATAAAGTGTAAAGAAACATTAATCTAATATAAATATTGTTTAAGCAATTCAAACAAAAAATGACATAATAAACAAAAAAAAATTGAAAGCTCAACTTTTAAGTGAGAAGTACAGTCTTAACAACAGTTAACAAATAAAGAGTAGCAAATATTTGTCAACTCTTTGTTATTTCAAAAACATGAATAACCTAGTTAAGTGTCTACAAACACATTTTAAGTATTCATCTATGTATTTGGACCCAATATATAAAATGAGTATGGTATACCTCAAACACTCATCTTAGAAGATAAATATTTTCCCCAAGAGAAAGCAACCTAAAAGCATCTAAAACCTTTAAACTTTTTGGAAAACATTGGCCAAATAGTTTTCTCCACCAGATTCTACATGCCCCCACACACACACATCACAAAAACTCTTAAATGTAAATCGAAAAACTTATCCATGCATCTAATTAAACAACCCAGTAACCATTTTGTAAAGTAATAAAAAAAATTCATCAATAATAAACAAAAATAAAATTGAGAAAATCAAGCGAAAAATAAAAATCAAGATATCTAACATTGCAACACGGGTAATTTACTTGGTCATGTTTAATAAATTCCTCTATTAAAATAAATTTATAATAGAAAAACTCATAAAATTTGTAATAGAAACCGACACACACATACAATTTATTGAACAATAACTATATATATGAAAAAGAATGCAAGGGTCCACATAACACATAAAATTTATTGAACAATAATTAAAAAAAAAAAACAATGCAAGGTTGCATATACGAAAAATCTTATAAAAATATCAATATGAAAAAAAATTAATCTACATAAAATTAAGAAAAAAAACCCATAAGAAACCCAAGCGTTTTGGGTCTGGCAACCATGCTTGCCAAACCCATATAAAATTTATTGAATAATAATTATAAAAAATAATAATGCATGGCTGCACATAACACATAAAATTTATTGAACAATAAAAAAAAAAAAAAAACAATGCAAGGCTACATTTATGAAAAATCCTATAAAAAATCAATATTAAAAAAACTAATCTATATAAAATTAAAAAAAAAACCACAGATGAATCATACTTACTTCTCTAAATGCACAATCTAATTCAAACATAAACCAAAAATTTATTTGAAAAAATATATGCAAATAATGCATTATTTTTTAAAAAAGTAAAAAATTAAAAAAAAGAATATATAAAAAAAGAACCAGGTCCGGCGCTTGCGGGCTTGGTAAGCCAAACACTTGGGTCTAACAAACATGCCTGGACCATGTTACTTTGGACTTGACAGCCCGTCAAGTCCAAGAACTTTGGACGTGGCTAGTGCCAAGTCCAAACGCCTTGTGTATGGCAAAATATTAAACTCACAGTACTTGGTTCTAGCATACATGTTTGACCCACTTTAATTTGATCTGGCAAAGAATGAGGACTAAAGTTAACTTAACAAACAAATATTCAAATCTTCTTTTTTTTTTTTTTTTTGCAATGGGCAGCATGATTTTCTAAGAGGAGAGAGGGGAGGGAGGGAGGGAGGGAGGGAAAAACCCCCGGCTGGAGCTCCTTTATGGGCCGCCTTGGCACACACGCATTGCCATTATGCCTGGGGTGACGAGGCGTATCAAACGTCTCTCTCTGTAAAGCAACACTTGATTCTGTTTTGGGACTGCATGCGCCACCCAAATAGTACGAGCAATACCTACCTGTTGGCACGCGCTCAGCACACATTAGCCATTTATGAATATAAATAATAATTTATATATATACAAATATCAAATTACCCCTAACTCCATATGATATTTATAATAAAACCATATGAAAACGACAAAAACACCCCTACATGTAGCTTTGTTTTTGTTGAAATCCAAGTGTAATTTCGTATTTGAACTGTTTCAATAAAAGAGAAAGAGGAAAAAGCCCCTTTAACACATGCATATTTCCCCCCTTCAGGAGCATGGTTGTATCTTCATTGTTTATTTAAAAAAAAAGACAAAAGAAACCCTTAACCTAAATGTTAAAATTTTGTGCCCTTAAAAGCAAATCAATATTTATATTGTAGCTAAAAAAAACCCAAGCAGACAAATTTGTTTCCATCATTCTTTCAATGCCAAATATATCACATGAAAAGACAATCTTACCCCCAATTGCATGCTTAGAAGGTTTCTTTGGCAATGACAATTCTGTCATTACATTGCTTCAATCCGCAATAATCTGTGTCTAGGCAAACAGTGAAAAAGACACTGAGCTATTTTAGTTTTTGTTATAATAATTCATAATATCGTAAACAAAACAAAAAAAGGTATGTATTTTATTATTATTTTTATTAAAAAAACTAAGAGCTATTAGTAAAACACTATAACAAAGCTTGTTATTGAGAGCGAAATTATATTTTTTAAGAGATTTATTGGACATTATCAAATTGATCAGGAACAAATTGATTTGTATATTTTTTTGGCACAATAAAATTACTTCATTACCTTTAAAAACAAAGAAAATATGGCTTTTGTCCAAAGGTTTTTCTGTCTTTTCAATATTCTTTACAAGTAAAATTTTATTAATATCCTTAAAAGTAAAAGTATTATTAAACTTGCAAAAAGGGCCTTTCTTGTAAAATAACCTTAAAATAAAAAAAACGAAGGCGTTGTCTAAAGATGTTTTTCTCCTTTTCTTATGGTTTTTTTTTTTTTTGTAATATTCATGTTTACTTAATGGTTGTTTGAAAATTTAACAAATATAAAATTATTAAAAAAAATTGTGTGGAGCATGTGTTGCACGCAGGAGCATTGACCTTTTTGCATTTTGGGTGGCACATACAAGGTTGTCCAATCACCAAATGCTATTTTTCATTGTAGCCCCTCTATGATCTAATAGTGCGTGTGGCCAACGGATCTCCAGTTTGGTGTTAGTGACATTTTTTTTTTCTTTTTCTCCTTGATTTTTGCTCTTGACCCTTTAAGATTTCAACGCAGCCCTTAAATTATTTTCTCATTCAGATCTGGTCCCTATTATTTTGATTACTATTTATTTTATATGAAATAATTTATCAAATTATTTTTTTTAATTTTATCCTCCTTTAATTTTCTTAATTTTCAATTTTATATGAAATAATTGTTTTTTTTTCATTTTTCACCCTCCAGTATTGGATTATTTGATAATTAAGTTTAATAATTTTATTTGATTTGCTTTCGACGAGATTACTCTAGTGTTGTAACAAAGTCGCATATTTAGCTAACCCGGATGGGATTGGATCGGGTTTTTTTACCTTTTTTATTCTCAATTTTTGTTCTCACTTTATTTACCATCATTGTATTTTTTTTATTCATGTTATTAAATTTATCGAGCTTATTAAATCTAATCAAATCAATGACTAGAAGCTCACTTTTTTATGTGGTTTATGTAGAATATTTACATCATTTTAACATCTTTTTTATGTTAAAAAAAAATTAGCCTGCAAATGTAGCACAAACCACTATCTAGCCTAATAAATAAAAAAATCAAGGGAAATTAGTGTGGATTCACTGTTCATTTATATAGATGAACAATTTTACTTCTTTATATGCTAAACTTTTTATCTACTTTTACCTTGATGAGGTAAATTAAAGAGGTATTTGGAATAGTGGTAAATATTGTTTCTTCACTTGCACACATTCCATTTCAAGTTTCTTCACTTGCACAGTTTAATATAATTTTACATATTTTAGGAAACTAAAGTTTTGTTCTTTTACAGGAGCCAAAGAAACCAATTTGTTCTTTTTTGTAGCTAATAGCTGTTGATTTTTAGACTTGCACCCCAGATGTTTGATATAATGGCTCTACTGAAGTTTTTGAACTGCTGAGAGGTTGAGCTAATTTATGCAGATTATAGAGTATAGGGACTGGTCTGTGATTCATTATGTAGAAAGGGGACTGAGTTATCCCGATAAGACATAAATAAATAAATCCCATCCCGCTTCTAAAACCCTTGTAAGAAAAGGTTTTCAATCCCCATTTCTGCAGAAGCAGCAGGGTGGTGGAGTAGACGAAGGATCGACATGGCTTACGGTGGTGCAGGCACGGCCTCAACGACAAGGCAAGTTAAGTTAGAGAAAGAGAGCGAGCTGAGAATCGAAGTAGCTAACGACACTCCGCTTCGCTTAAGACTCCTAAACGGCACCGCAGAGATCTTTGGCACCGAGCTTCCCCCTCAAATCTGGCTCACCTTCCCTCCTCACTTCAAATTCGCTGTAATCTAGTTTCCTTTCAAATTACGAATTTTATTTATTTATTTGAATGTAGAATAAATGTTATTTAATTTTTATTGAAAAAAAGGTTTTTACTTGGTATGGAGCCACAATTGAGATGGATGGTTCTACGGAGACCGATTATACAGCTGATGAGGTGCCTCTTTTTGTGAATTTCATTTCTGTGTCATTTCTGATTTTTTTTTTCTTTTTTTGACATAATAAGCTTTTCTATTTTGTTAATTTACTGATTTTTTTATATATTTAATTTAGACTCCTATGGTTAGTTATGTAAATGTGCACGCTGTGCTCGATGGACGAAGAAACCAGGCTAAAGCATCTCCTGAATCTTCTCAGGTATTAATATTGTTGTTTTTGTTTGATTGTATGAACAAAGTTGGTGTTTTACGTTGTTGCTGTTGTTAAGTTTTTGAATGTGAATTGTTCATCTCAGGGCCCTAGGGTGATTGTTGTTGGACCTACAGATTCAGGAAAGAGTACATTGTCGAGGATGCTTCTCAGTTGGGCAGCTAAACAAGGTTGGAAGCCTACTTTTGTGGACTTGGATATAGGCCAAGGATCTATAACTGCTCCTGGATGCATTGCTGCCACCCCCATTGAGTTGCCTATTGATCCAGTCGAAGGCATTTCGCTTGAAATGCCTCTTGTTTACTTCTATGGCCACACAACTCCCAGGTTACTCATTTCTCACTTGATTAATGCATTGCATTGTTAGAAAATTAGAATAGCCAACCATCTTCTCAAACCCAACCGGGAAAATTAGTGAACTGCCAATTAATTTGAATACTTTCAAATGTTAAAGCTGGAAAAATTAAAATCCTTCTTACTCGTAAAAGTTCATCAAAACACAGAGACGGCCTGGCAAAAACCTAGGCCGGGTAAGTATCTTGCAGCTTTGTATATTTGTGAACCAGAGCATATTTGCTGCTGTTATTCCTGTGCAAGTTGATTAGTTTAAATGACTTGGCAAAGGTGAAATAACTACAAAATTGTAAAATAAGAAAGAAAGATGAAGAAAGGATTTTCAATAATGACAAAGTGAATCCTCTTGAGGTTTTTGTTTTAGATTATTAAGCTTGCTAACAAAGTCAGGAACATGATGGGGCTCCCATGGCTTGAGACCTATGCATTCCTAAAACCTTGGCATTGCAATAAGAAATCTAGTTGAAGAGATCGAGAAAACCATGCCAGAATAAAAACCAAAGTAGGAAAGAAGATTGGAAAGGAGGAAGACAGAAACTGAATAGAAAGATAGTTGCAGAAGCCAAAAAAATGTGGGGAGGGTGGGGGTGGTGGTGTTTGGTGTTAATATTAAAGAGGATTGTTTTTTTCCTTAGTCTGAGTGATGAAGATTGTTCTAGAACTTAGTGAGAGTGTGGATTTGCACATCATCATGCTTTCTTATTTTGGCCTTGGCTGGAAAATTGTTTAGCTGTTTTCATGGGTACATATCATTTTACATCTGCTAGGTTTAGGATCCAAATATTTGCTGCTTTTCTGCCTGTAGAATTCGTCCCCCATTTTTTGTATCACCAATAACATAATTCTAATATTTTTTTGGTAATGGAAGCTATGTGCTTAACATTAAAGCTGTTATAAGAGAGTAGGGAACAATTCTGGATTCAAATGGGATGAGAAACAAAGAAATAGTATTTAGACACCCTTTAAGCTTTTTCATAATTTGCCTTTGATTGATAGTTTGAAGTAATGGCAAGTGTCATATGGCATGAATGTTGAGAACATGAAGATCATCTTCACTTCAAGGTTCTATCTCATATTTTGACAATTTTAGATAATTTACTGATATTAAGGTTCTGATGTCATGGCAATTTAAGTTCTTTTTTTTTTTCCATTTCTACTCTAAATTCATAGACATAGCCATTGCCTTCACCTGTTTGGTGTTTGGTTCCAATTTGAAAACAATGAAACCAACTCTCTGCATACAGACTAACACATATTGTACTTCAATTAACATTCTTTCTTATTATTCAGCCAAAATGTGGATCTGTACAAAGCACTTGTAAAGGAGCTTGCTCAAATATTGGAAAGACAATTTACTGGAAATGCTGAATCTCGTGCTTCAGGCATGGTGATCAACACAATGGGATGGATAGAAGGTGTAGGCTATGAGGTGATGGAGTTGAGATCTTATACTGATAAATTTTGATGCTTCATTTTATCATGGTAATGTTACTATCACACTTTTGGAGCCTGTTTAACAGTATGCTTTCTTATCCTGCAGTTGCTTCTTCATGCAATTGATACATTCAATGCTAATGTGGTCTTGGTTTTGGGTCAGGTAATTCATTAGTCATTTTTTATTTTCTATGTTCCTTTTAAAATATAATTTGGACAATGACGTGAGTAATATATGTAAGCACATTTGTAAAGCATTCCTGATTCAAGCATCTTTATGTTGTTACAGTGATTCTGTAATTGAACTTACCAATTTGTTCTTTGGTTTTCATAAAAAACAATCTATTAGGCTAAAATCTTGAGATGCCTTCTTTACTGGCATACTGGCATTTTCATATTTTTATTTATTTATTTATTTATTATAAAAGTTGCTGTAATTTATTCACAAAGAACTATCATAAGAACTGTACAGTACATCTTAGTATTTTATAGATCTAGATCTTTGTTTCTTGAGCAGAGTAAGCAAGTTTGTACTGTTTAGAAAGGAAATACTGCATAGTGTCTACTGTGGCCAAAACCGTCAATTGTGATGAATCGTTAGCCCCTTCAAACCTTTTTGCTATATGGGCTGCAAAATCTCCCAATTCAATTTTTCTTGTTTCTCTTGAGTTGCTCTCACTTCGAAGACTATTTTGGCCCCTTTCTTTGGCCAATCCACTTAAGGTGATGTCTGCGGAACATTTCCTCTCTGTCCAAGTTTTGGTTGTACTGATCTTCAGTTCTCCTGTCCACTACCCTTCTTCTAGAGGTTGCTCACCTCATAGGTGGCGAGTCTTTCTTGGTGCTGTATTTTTTACCTCATTGCATTTCCTAATCTGTTCTCAGTCCATTGAAGCAGCGGGCATGTCAGTTTCTTATTTTATTTCAGATAAGTTGCATATTTGCTAGCCCCTACTTCTCATACCATGCCTTTTCTAGGCATTCTTCACTTCCTTTTGATCGTGTTTGCATTTGTTTATTCTGAATCATGTGTTTGCTCTTCTGTTTGTTGAGCATTGTTGCTTTCCTCTGTCTTCATTTGAGCAGGATTCAATCTCAGGTACTATCTTAAATAGACACTTCCACTTCTAATCAAGCCAACTTCCCAAACAACAGTATGGTTTACTGCACAGTTCTGTTTTTTTCTTTTCTCACTTTCTATTTTAGACTTTCCTTTTTTGCTGATATGTGCTCCAACTTCATTGCCCCTTTTATATATGAGTAGTTGATTGATGGTTCAATCTCTAGCTATGCCACGACCAAGCACTGTTAAAGGCCCATGTAATCTCATCATTATCAAATAAAGATTACAAATCATTTTATGTTTTTTCTTTGGATTCATTTGTTATTTCAATCTATTCATAATGGTTATAGTTCTTAATGTCAGATAATTTTTTTCTTTTGTAATTTAGGATTAGCAACAATAAATTATGCATTGACTTGCCCACATGTGCTTGTGTTAGCAGTGAAATCCAACCTTTAAAGTTATTGGTAAACTTCATCTGTACTCCTGGATCATTCCTTGAATTTCTACAGCATTCCATTTGATCATTACACAGGAAAAGCTTTTCAGCATGCTCCGGGATGTGCTAAAGAGCAAGCCTAATGTGGATGTTCTGAAACTTCAAAAGTCAGGTGGTGTTGTTTCCAGGAGTTCAAAATTCCGCCAGAAGTCTAGAAGTTACAGGATTAGGGTAAAGACAGTGTTTATGGACATAAATTTTTACTTTTGATTTTTACCCATATTTCATAACTTTACAGATATCCTTAAAGTTCACACACATTCTATAGCATCTATTGTTGGTTTTACTTCTGTTTTATTAACGTAAGATTATTATCATTTGATACCAGGATTTGGGATAATTCTTGTGTTTAGTACTTTGCTTACTTCAGTTATATGCTGCTGTTTTGCCTTTTCATTTCCTATCTATACTAACAAGGCTGGTATCCTGCTCTTTCTCTCAGGAATATTTCTATGGCATTGCAAATGATCTTTCTCCACATTCAAATATTGCAAATTTTAATGATTTGTTTGTGTATCGAATTGGTGGCGGACCACAAGCCCCAAGATCAGCTCTGCCAATTGGGGCTGACCCTGTTGCCAACCCTCTGCGAGTTGCACCCGTTAATTTTGATCGAGATCTGCTCCATGTTGTTCTTGCTGTTTCGTATGCCCAAGAACCTGATCAAATTGTTTCTAGGTAATCTTTCCTTTTCTTTTTCTTTTTATAAAACAGTAATTTTATCACAAGAAAAAAGATCAGATCCAAGTAATCTGTTCTTTTGATCCTAATCTGTTCCCTTTCTTTTGGTAAATCAGTTATTTATACTGAACTTTTATGTTGCAAAAATGGGAATGTCAGACCCAAGTCCTATAGAAAATTTTCCTTGATTCTTGTACCTGGTCATTTAGTTTCACCATTTTTTATAAATTTTCCATGATGCTAGGACTTGAACCAAACGATGAAGAATGTTTATCTCCTTTCAACAGTATTCACTGTGAAAACTAATGAAATGACTTATCTAAGCCTGCTAATGCGGTCACATTATGCCCTTTTTGATGCAGTAACATTGCTGGATTCATCTACGTCACGGACATTGATCTTCAAAGGTTAGATTTTGTAGCTTTTGACCTGCTGGATGCCTTTTATTGTGTGATTTGCTGGTAGTTTTAATCCTTGCTACACCTAAACAAACCTTACAGGAGAAAAATTACATACCTTTCCCCAACAGCAGGGGAACTTCCAAGTAAATATTTGGTCATGGGAACGTTAACATGGCTTGAAACTTGAGCATTCAGAAACCGCTCGCATGCACAACTGAAAAGACCTTGGTATGGGAATGCAGCGCTCCAATCAGAACTGTATACAAGTTTGCTAACAGTCTGTGGGGCCATTCTAGTTGTTCAGAGTTGTCTTGACCGTTTAATTCAAAACCAAGAACAAGTTCTATATTACATCTTACATTAAATGTTACACATTACATTGATTAATAACTAATATTAATATTTATTATTGGTATTATTATTATTATTAAGTAATAAACTAAAACAAGTAGAGGACTCACTGTTCACCGTTCAATGTTGCTTTTCTCGCAATTGCTGTAGTGTTTTTCCCTCGAAAAGTTTGCTTTGATATTTGAAGTTCACAAACTGAGGGGAAATCATTGTTCTTCACTCTATTGATGAATTTGGGATTTGACTTTGTTGTTTATTTTGGTTGTCATTGGATTGTGTCCTTGCTCTGTCAAGTAACAAATCCGGCTCTTTCTTGGTTGGTTGATGCTTAAATTGATAAAATTGAATATAATTTTACTAATATAAAACAATTAAAGTTACAAGTGGTGAAATTGAATAATTGATAAATATTCAAACTTTTTTCAGCTCTCTTCAGAGACTAAATTCCAAGGGTAGGAGAAAGATTATTTTTTTTCCTTTTCATTTATGTTTATTCACAAGTTGACCTTTATGCATTTGATATTTTTAGGATTGGATTTAATAGTTTTTTCAATTGGTTACATGTGGGAATTCTGTGATGTTAAGGGACAACTAATTGAAAAGAGGAAATCATTGTTCCCTGTTTTATTGGAACAATGATTGTTTTTTTTTATCGTTTTTTTTTATTTCATTTTTTATGTTAGATTAATTTAGGATTTAACTTTATTATTTATTTTAGTTGTAATGGCATTGTGTACTATGTTGGGGAACTAGACTCTACTTGATTTGACAAAATTAAATATAATTTTACTAATATAAAACAAATATAATTTTATTAATATAAAACAATCAAATATGACAATTGGAATAAATAGAATTTAAACTAAACACAAATATGACAATTGGAATAAAAAGATAAGAAAAATAGGCTGGCGGGTATAAAACATATGCAACAAGTGAGAGGCTTATGCGGTTATCATGGGGCAGGTGAGTTGTATCCCCATATCCAATTGGTGGTGGTGTTGGAAGCTTCACCCCACGCTCTTCCTAGTAGTGTGATGTATGTCAGTGGCGGCATAATGGTTGAACTCATGCAAACTTTTTCTTTCTCTCTCTTTTCATTGGGAATTGCACTGACCTAAAAGTTTTAAAAGGTATTCTATTAATTATTTATTATATTAAATTTGATTTTTATTTTTTTTTATTAATTTTTTTATTAATTTTATCTATTAGCATTCATTTTCATTTGATTTTTATATCAAATTTAATTATTATTTTTTATTATCTATTTGTTTATTTTTATTCTTTTTTAATTATTTTTTTTCAACTTCATCTCTCAATATTTTATTTTATTTTATTTTTATGTTAAATTTATTTCTCATTCTTTTAATTGTTTTTTTTTGCTTTATATCCTTTTTAAAAATTTATTTATTTTAAATTTCATATTTTAACATTAAGTTGATTCATGATGGTGGCAATTTCCTATATGACATAGGACATTAGCACATGCAATGATCAAGAGTAATTTTTATTAAAAAATATAAGATTTTTTTTTTACCAATTCAGTGAGTTTTTTAACATTATAAAAGAAAATAAATATCAAAAAATTATTATAATAATTAAAATATACATAGAAATCAAAATTAATGATAAAGAAATTGGAGTGATAAAGAACTAAAAAAAGTTATTAAATTTGCTAATTGACTCGTAAGATCGTATCATTTTATAAATTAATATATACTTATAATGCAAAATCATGTAAATAATCAAGAAATGATAAAATCAGATTAAAATGATGTAAAACCGTGATTTTATAGCTGATTTTAATATTCTATAGTAATTCCAAATTCTAAACTCTTATCTTTCTCGTTGCAAAGTGTTTACTAACTAAAATATGGTCGCACAAGCGCTTATATCTATAGATTTTTTTTCCAATTAATAGTGCAATGATAAAGAAAATAAGTCTTTAAATCCTTTCTAACAAATAAAAAATTGTCTATTATAAGACAAGATTTTGAAAATTTCTATAGGAATATCTTTATAAACAATAGTGAAATTATATTCTGAAATCTGATCCCCTGTATGTTTATGTCTAAATATCATAGTTTTTTCAATAAATTTAAAGCATCATGATTTTTCTATAGAAAATTAATTTGAAGTAAAGAAAAAATTTTAAATTTTTTTTTTTTTTAAAATATTTTTGAAACATAAAAATAAACAGGTTATATCTTGTGTATAACTACCAAACCCAACTTCCTCTTCTTCTTTTATTTTTCTTCCAAATATCTTAACTGTATGTAATTTTTTTTTTATCCCAATATAGTAACCATATTTTACTCTAAATTACCCATTACCACGTGTTCAAACTCCGAGGACTTTGATGCTGACTTGGACAGAGCCAGTGGATAAAGAATTATCTACAATGATTAACTCTCTCTCTCTCTCTTGTTAATATATTATTTTTTATTAACACATTAAAACTATAAAAATATATATAAAAATATAAATTTAATCATTTTTCAGATAAAAAATAATTTAAATAAAACAAGCGACCTCGATGCTAAACAGACCTAATTAGAAAACTCAAATAATGGGTTTAGCTGTTTAAGTATGATCAGTTGAAGAATTTTGGCTAATCTTCTTTTTCTTCGTTGGCTATGATACCAAAATACAAAACCGTTCCCAGTTTGATTAACTCTAATTGATAAAACATGGCAGGTAATTTTGTGCGAATGTCTTTGACTGTTAAAACAGTTTTAGGGATGGAAAAATTACGTAAGTATTTTTTTTTACTGTGAATATTCAGGTTAGTTTACATGTATCTCGCTAATTTCTGGAAATCCTGAAATTAATAAACATGTAAATCTTTAATGATTCTAAAATTTATAAAACTCGAATTAATAATTCCTATCTCCATAAGTACTACTTGATTAGAGAGGGGTGGGTTTCAGGCTATTTTTTTTCTTTCATTTACAAATGAAATGAAACGATGTCTCATAAGGAACTTGAATTCAATTATATATACTTATAAATAATTTTATCATATATATTTTTTTAACAATTGATCTTTTAAAATAATTTTTTTATTAAATTTATATTTTGATTATTTATATTTAACCATGTGAAGAGTATTGGTAAATTTTAATATTTATATAGACGTAGTATTTACCTTTTTTTTATTTTGTATTAACTATTAAGTATAACTTATAACTACCAAAATTTTTATATTTCTTTTTATTAATGGGAAATCCCAAACCAAATGGAGAAAACAATTCTTCCCCACACTCTAAACCCAATTAATATAATAAGATGGAGTGGGTATACGATGAATTTCTAATTTAGAAGTATGGTAATTATTATTTTTAAAAAAAATATTATTTATTGAAAAATATATTAAAATAATATATTTTTTTATTTTTAAAAATTAATTTAAAACTAAATTTTTTTTAATTTTTTTTTAAAACACAATTAGATCAAAATATCAAGGAAGTGTAGCCGTTACTTCGTTGAGCTAACAATGACCTTAGATTAGCTCAATATATTTTATTTGTACCAAATTACTTTTTTCTACTTGTTTGGATCTGATGTCCTTGTGTGTAAATCATCGCCGTCAGTGTTATTTTTGTCATATTCGATAACATACACATTCAAAGGGCCGAAAAAGACAAGGAAAGAGTGTTGTTTGTGTATTTTTTTGGCCCCATGTACAAGGCTTAATTCAACCTTACTCCCCAATTATTTACATGATTAAATAAGTACTCAAAATAATTATCTGAAATTATATATATAAAAAACTTACTTCTACAATATAAAAAGATTCAATTCAATAACATTAAGTTATGAAAAGATATACATAATCATAAATTGCAAATTTTAAAAATAATAGAGCTCAAATTATATTTATATTATCTTGTTTCATTTATAATTTTGAAGAAACCAATGATTGGGTGAAATTAAAATTTTATTGAAAAAAACCGACATATCCCACCGCAACTCATCTATAAGGGGTTATTTGCTTTTGCGATTGAATTTTTTTGTTTAAAATAATATTTTTGATTTTTTGGATTGTTTTGATGTGTTGATATTAAAAATAATTTTTTAAAAATGAAAAAAAATTATATTTTCATGCATTTTCAAGCCAAAAACATTTTGAAAAACAACTGCTACTATAATATCAATCACCACTATACTTGGTGATCTTGAGAATATGATAACAATTGCTTTTCAAAGTTCTTTTTACTCGGAAATATATAAAAATAATATTTTTTATTTTAAAAAAATTATTTATAATATTAGCACATTAAAATAATAAAAAGATCAAAAAAATAATTTCAAATAAAAAAAATCAAAATTTTATAAAAAATAATTTTTACCACAGAAATGAATACATATTACACATCGAATAAGGTGCGAGGTGAAAGTCTTGAAAGAGGAATATAACCTTTGTTTCTAAAGAATAGACAAATTAACCAAAGGTCTCAAACGGAGTGAAAATGAAGTATTTATAAGAATAGCGTGTGATTTTGATTAAATTGGTATAAGAATAGCTAAATCCAGCCTCATTTTTAGCCATTAAGTTTGAGAAATAAAATGAAAGTCGTAAAAATAAATAAATAAATAAATAAAAACTATTGCTAGCTTATATTTTGATCCAAAAAAATTATTCTTCTGTCAACAAGTTTTATCAACATGCTAAAAGTCTTTTTTCCCATATATTTCTCATATATTTTATTCAATTATTTTTATTTATACATTTAAGTTTATTATCGTTTGATTGAATAAAAAATTTAATTTTTTTAAAATAAAATTATTAAATATAGCCAAGTTCATGAACTGCATTATGAAATCAAATATCTTAATTTACAATCTATCTTTGAATTTTATAGTTCAATATTTGATTATCATTAACAATATATATATTTTTTACATTTATTGATGTAGATTATTCTTGATTTATTTAATTAAATACATGTATCAGCCTTTTAATTTATAATGAAATTTTTTCTTGATGTAAAAGAACCATTATAACACCTATATATTTATGTTTTTAAATTAAAAAATTAATCCAACCCCGTGATGAAACGATAATGGTGTAACTAATTTATTTCTATATCCAAAGTTTAACCATGAAGTGAATCTTTGATTAATTTTTATTAGTTTTAAGCTTCCACCCTTGACCTATACTTGGAGTAATATTTCAAAATAAACACTTTCCAATCTTATTTCTCATAAAGGGTTATTTTAAATATTATTTATATAAAAAAGGCTATTTTATTCCATATTAATGCCTTCTCATATCTTTGTAGACACATGTCAGCATATTTGTTTTTAAAGAAAATGATTATTTAACTAAAAAGCTCTATAAATCTTCCTATATATATCTCCAAAAAAGTCCTAGAATGAAAAAAAAAAATCTTTCAAAACTAATATATTCATTTCGAGGTAAATAAATCTTTGAAAAAAACTTGAAAAACAAGTTTCATCGCATCGCATTACCAAATACACGTAAAACCATTGTATTTTTTACTTTTAATTTATGACATTCTAATTTTTTTTAATTTGGAATATTTGGTAGAATACCCAATAAATTAGGGATGTATATAGTCATCCAAGATGACTTCAAAAACCTAGTTCAAGAGAGTGATTTTATTATTATTATTATTATTATATGGAAGCACCAACACATGACATGAAGCTTATCAAGACAAAGAAGTCGTAACCAAATTGCAACTCCTACCCACTTGTTGACTTGTATGTGGCACCATGAGACCGGTGCTAGTGCTCAAGTGTCATTGGAGTACACGTGGAACCACTATTTTATAGCTTTTTGTTGATTTTTATTTTAAATTATTTTGATGTGATAATATTAAAATTAAATTTTAAAAACTAAAAATATATTATTTTAACTTACTTTTTAAGTTTAAAACACTCTAAAAAACACATAATTATTTGTGTGTTTAGGGTAGCCGTATAACCATTGTTTCATAAAATTTTAATTTTTTTTGTTTTAAATTAAAATTTTTATATATTTTTAGATTATTTTGATGCGATAGTATTAAAAATTAAGTTTAAAAGATAAATAATATTATTTTAATTAAAAAAACATTTTAAAATAACACCATAAATCCTCATCTTAGCAGCACATGTTAAATAAAAAATTAATTAATTAATTATAATCTAGTCCTTATACTCTTAAGAATTACCTTACTTTATTTCCTCTGATATAACTTATCGGTACTATCTAACTAAATAATTCTTTGATCAGCATCGCTATTCTTAATTTAGTTGTTTTTCTTAATAAAAATTAATTAATTAATATCCATGGTGCCACCTACTTCTCTTCCTTGGCTCTTTTCAGAGAGAAAATGATCATGGGAGTGATGCAGCCATGGAGGGACTAAGTTCTAAATTATTAATTTAAGGATTAAGCACATAGAAATTAAATCATAATTAATTCTATTTTTTTATCATAAGATGATTTGTTGGCTGGAAAATGGAATATGCCAAGGTTACTGTTATGACCACTCCCTCTTCTCTCTCTTGCCCCAGCTGCCCTTCATCACTGTTTCAAACTGCCCAGAGTGCCCCTTGTTGAACACTTTCCCTCTTTCTCAAGCGTCTCTCTCAAACCTCCTTTTGACTAAAAATTCACAACCGGGCATCACTGATTTCACTGAAAATCCCTTGTTTTTTCAATTCTTGATGGCTTAGATGATATAAAGTTAGTACCTTTGAAATGGGTTTTCTCTGTTGTGATTAGTTTTTCAACTCCTTGATTGTGTCTTTTATTTATATTTATGAAGATGAAGATGGGTTTGAGTCCAGATTCTGTAAAGGTGAAGAATTCTAATGAGAAATCAAAGAGCAAGAAAAATAAGAAAAATGGTAAGGATGAGGAGGATATGGGATGTTGGTTTAAACTCAGATTGCTGGGAAGCTGCATGCCTTCAAGATCAAAAGTTGATAGCTCTTTAAGTGGCATCTCAACTCATTATGGTAAAAGTCTATCTCTGTTTCTTTGAGTGTTTTTCTTTAATTTTTGATCATCTGATATTTTTATTCAGAACCATATGTCTATAGGCTTGTGGGGATATTGTTTCTGATATATATATATTTTTTTTTAATGTTGTGGTGATTTGTTTCATGGCAAATCAAGTAAACAGAAGGCACAAGTTCTTGTTAGGACTTCTGAATATGTTGTTAGATTTACTGGTTTCAGTGATTGAGAGTATAAGAAGAAAAAGGAGTTGAAAACCGTTCCTGAATTTTGATCCTTTTAAGTAGTACTGTTAATTGAAGTCCCCGTTCAGATTGATGGACCCTTTTTGAAGATTGTCATCTCATGATAATTTTGGAGTGGCATGTTGTTTCTTAACAAACAGGTCTATCATGATCATTTGCTATATTATCCATGCATTGATAAACATGATAGCAACTAGTTTGTCTACTACTTCTTCATTGAACTTGATTAGAATTCAGTAATTTGTCATTTTTCCAATTAGTTCTCTTGAGAAATGTTGTTAATAAGTGGCTACATATAAATATTAAGAGACAGATGCTACTGGATTTGAATATTAGCAAGTAATTTCCCGTTGCTTTGGTTTTCAGCTCAAAGTAAATCTACAAATGATAAGAACAAAGACCAACCAGTTGTTCCAGCAATGTCTTCCACTACCACAACTAGCAATGCAGAGAGTGCATCCTCATTTCCAACATTTAGTGAGGAATTGAAGCTTGCTTCTCAGCTCCGAAAATTTACATTTAATGACCTTAAGTTAGCAACTAGAAACTTTAGGCCTGAGAGTCTTCTTGGGGAGGGTGGGTTTGGGTGTGTCTTCAAAGGTTGGATTGAGGAGAACGGAACTGCTCCTGTGAAACCTGGCACTGGGCTTACTGTTGCAGTGAAAACCCTCAACCATGATGGCCTTCAGGGTCATAAAGAGTGGCTAGTATGATCTCTTTCTATTTGTCACTTCCATCTTGGATCTTTTAAATGCTAGATGATTTTTGTTCTTAGAAAAATAAATATGCTACATGATTCTTTAACTTTATATTATTAGTCATGTTTTCCACAATATTTCAGGCTGAAGTTAGTTTTCTTGGGAATCTTCTCCATAAAAACTTGGTAAAATTGGTTGGTTACTGCATTGAAGATGATCAAAGGTTGCTGGTGTATGAGTTCATGCCTAGAGGAAGTTTGGAGAATCACCTCTTCAGAAGTATGAAAGCTATAGCCCAGAATTTGCCTTATTTATCTCTGATACAATTTGCTTTTCAAATTTTTACTGTGGAAAAATTAGGGTATATTACCATAATGTTCTACGTACATAAAACCAATAATTATTTGTGTTTACACACCTAATAATAAGATACACTATTTTACAGGATATTTGACAGGGTAGAAACTAAACATGTTCAAGAAGAATCATTGCTCTAACTCTGCCTTTTTTTAAAGAGATAATTCACTTATGATATGTCTATTTTACCACAGAAAAGAGCAAGATCTCTGATGTGCATAAATCAGGTCACACTCTTGAAGTCTGTGTAGAAAGTGTCAAGGTTCTTGACTTGTACATGATGAGCTTTCCTAATACTAGCCCCATAAGTCTCAGAGCCTTAAAATTCTACCAATAATATTTTTTAGAAACTTGGAGATTAGCATTTTTTTAGATGTGCATCAGTCCACTTGAAGGTGATAACTATTGGGTCATCACTTGCACTGGTTAGGAGAGAAGTGTTTCTGTATATTGGCCTCCCAGTTTACTTATATTGTCTTCTGTGACACTGCCTAAACAACAACAACAACACTGTAGCATTCTTTATTGCTGTCTATGCAGCTAGATTGATGCCTTGTTTGGTAAAAGTTGATTTAAGTTTAGGAAGAAGTTAGAGACTTTAATCTTGAATTGTAGGAGTCTGCTGTTGGAAACTTATTAGCTAGCGTCAACATTATGAAGAAGGATCTAGAGATATATCATGTAGAAATAGGTTTTTCAAGGTGATTTTGAATGTTTGAGGAGTTTATAGGGGGGCTTCATTGGTTTTTCCATTTACTAAAAACAGTTTGTAACCTTTTTGTTCTTGTAAGTATAAAACAGCCAGAAGCAGTTATTGCTCATCTAACCACTTCTTAATTCTTCTAATCAAAAACCTGTTTCAGATGTTACCGTTCCTTCAGAAAATGATTTTATAGCTCCCAAAATCAACACATTCTCTTTCCACATATGCTCGTTTTGTTTGAGATATCATCTGCAATTGATGCTTACTTTTCTCTGGTAACAACCATGTTATGTGCAGAAGGGTCCTTGCCTCTTCCTTGGTCTATCAGGATGAAAATTGCTCTTGGTGCTGCGCAAGGTCTTGCTTTCCTTCATGAGGAGGCTGACAGACCAGTAATATATCGTGATTTTAAAACATCTAATATATTATTAGACGCGGTATGTGGCTTAATATATGCATGTATTGGAAATTACTTCACTAATCATTTCCGCTTTTCAGTCCCTCTGATTCTGATACAAGACAATACTGTTTTAGGACTACAATTCCAAACTTTCTGATTTTGGACTTGCCAAGGATGCTCCTGATGGAGGCAAAACTCATGTGTCTACCAGAGTTATGGGAACCTATGGCTATGCTGCCCCAGAATATGTGATGACTGGTGAGTGGACTTTAATTCCTTTCCCGCTACGTGTTATGTATAGATGTATGGATACCTTTGAATGAACGATAGGAATTGCCTGTTAGTTGTTGAATTTCCTTGCAATGGATAAGGAGGCAGTCAGTCAATCATGTTAAAAATTGAATGTTCTAAATTGTCTGAGGTAAGGATTTAAACTGCAGCATTTAGTGTTTGCCTATATGAATGAGACTTGGTTAGGACATGCTTATTGGTGCAAATGAACAGAACAATTGGCGCAACTTTTCAGGCCTGGCTATATATATATAAAAGAAGGATTAAATGCAATTCATTTTCAGCCTCAGGAAATTAGAGTCAAAGATGACCTTATATCTGTTCGGCTTCATTCTACTGATATAATTTTTACAACACCACCATACGCTGGTATATGTGTGAAAGGAAAATCATGTTCCATGGCTTTGTGTGATACGTGTGGGTTTGAAGATGCCACAAATCTTATATCACTGAGAGGGTAGAGGGGAGAATGGGGATCTTTCTATGAAAGATAACTCCCCTCAATTTCGTGGACTGCAGAGCATGATTGTAGTGGTCCTCACCTTGTCTGCTACCACCCAATCTTGCTAGTCTGCCATGGCATCATCACTATTGAAAAGTGCAAAACTAGCAGTAGTCTTTTGTCTTTTTGGCTTGAACCCAATGATTAAAACAGCCATCTTCTAGTCTTCAGTCATCTAGACTTGAAAGCTTGTCAAGAAAGGTAGAATTTGAGATGGTATTTGGATTAAGTTTCCAATTGAGTTTGAACTCTTGTATTGCTGCATTTCATGACAATATAAGATCAGACACCCTGGTATCAAATAGGAACAGATCCTTTGTATCTAGTGACTGTAATGCCAGAAACATTCATACAAAACCTGTTCTTCTGTGTCATGGATGCTATCTCTGAACTAATTTTCATGAATGGCAACTTCCTGTATTTTGCTGGAGTCTTGCTTTTTAATAATTATCCATCCTTGCCCCCTGTGTTTATTTAATCTTAGACGTTTTAAAAGGCATGAAGATAATGAGAGATTTATACATGTTCATAAAATTATTTCCTGTGTTTGAAAAGCTGTTTAAGTAATTCATCATGTTCTAATTTGGCTATGATATCCCACATGTCATGTTTTGGAGGACCATATCTTTTATGTCATATCCAACTATCTTGGTCAGCAGAAATCTGTGCAATTCTATTTACTTGTGTCTTTAAGTCACTGCTGTTTGTAGAAATCATGGCAGTGCTGCTTTTGATAAACTGATGTTATGCCAATCTAATGTTTTCCACTTTGGTTTAGGACATTTGACTTCAAAGAGCGATGTCTATAGCTTTGGAGTAGTTTTACTTGAAATGCTCACTGGCCGAAGATCAATGGACAAAAACCGACCAAATGGGGAGCACAACCTTGTGGAATGGGCAAGGCCACATTTTGGGGACAAGAGAAGGTTCTACCGCATATTAGACCCTCGCCTTGAAGGCCATTTCTCAATCAAAGGTGCTCAGAAAGCTATTCAATTGGCTGCCCAGTGTCTTAGCCGTGACCCCAAATCCAGGCCCCGGATGAGTGAAGTTGTTGAAGCACTAAAGCCTTTACCAAACTTAAAGGATATGGCTAGCTCTTCGTACTACTTCCAAACTATGCAAGCAGATCGTAACAAATCAAACATGAATGCTAAAAATGGCATTAGAACAAATGCAGGATTTATAACAAGGAACGGACAGCCACTGAGGAGCTTAAGTGATGTGCGTGCATCTCCATATAACCAGCCTCGGCAGTCACCAAAACCTAGAGGGAAAAACTCATAGCACTATAGTTGCGTTTATATTATATCTGGATTCAGCTTTTTGGCAGTAGCTTCAGCAGTTTGAAATAGCACTGAGGTTTGTTCCATCATTAGTCTGAGAAGTGACGTCTGGTTATTTGTTATTCATCCACCATGTTCAATCAGTAAAATGATGGAACGAGCCTCCTGCTTTATGTGGTGGCTTGTGATTGGTAATCATTGAAATGCATCTATTCTCTGTTCTTACCTCTCTAATGCATCGACTCTTGAGTAGGAAATTATACACTGGACACTGGAAAGATACTGAAGTCAAGTGGTGATGTAGAGGGAGGTGGGGGTGTGAACAGATGTTAGTAAGCTTGATTGTAAATTGAAGAGAAAGGAGGTGTGAGGCAAATTTATGTAGCTATTTAATTCTGATTCTCATCATCATATTTCCAATCTTTAATTGCCTTCTTCATCCTATTCTGAACTTGCTTTGATGCAAATGGTTTTCTTTATCGGAGTTGATGGAAATTGGAAATTCACATGCATCTTGAAGAGGGAAGAGCAAGGCAACACACGCACACGCATTCTTCCAACGAAAAGTATTCGTCTTGGTGCTGAGGCCGGAACCGTGAAGGTTTGGAGGGGATTTTGCACCCATCGAGGCTGAGGCCGGCGCTATTTTCAAGAGTCTAGCTAGTGAATTCAGACACTGGCACCATTTTTAAGAGTCTGATTAATGAATTCTGACAGTTTGATCAGAGCAAGGATAACATCAAGTTAGATGGTTGAAAGATCTTCATGCTCGTGGATGATCGCAGCCACCTATAAACAGTGTAATCGGTTCAATTAACACTGAAAAAGATGCCCACCCATAAACAGGTCCAATTCATAATTTGTTTGTGGTATGCAAGCCAGTTTGGGACAATCTTGGAGGATCATGATGACTATTTCATCATTCAATCCAGCACTTCTCTCTCAAATCTACCACAAAACAAAAGGGAAGGAAAAAAAAGGGGGGAGCTGTTTCTGGTTGTAAGCAAAATGGACAAGCTTTCATGTGAAAGGATATGATATAGTATTAAATATTAAAATATTTAAAAATATATTAATTTAAAATAAAAAAATAATTTTTTAAAAATTTTCACAAACACTTTTTAACCGCAATGTCAAAACTCCAGTTACCCGTGAAAAAAAACATGCTTGCAATAGCTAGTCTGTGTGGCCGCTATGATTGCTTAAGTAAGTACTTACTATAATTTGTTTATTTTTTATTTATTTTGAAAATTATATTTATGAATCAATTTAATTTTTAAACTTGAATTAAAAAAATTAAAGTACTTGTATATAATATATCAAAAACATCAATATTATAATTTTTCTTTTTAATTTTGATTTCTTTCTCTTCAAAATCCCTAATATTTTTTCTTAGATTGCTAATAGAATGAAATTAAACAATAGAAGAAGTGCATGTTATTGGTCTTAGGGTTTCTAGCATTTGTTAAGTTACAAGATTTGTGCACAACCGGATCAAGAAATTAGGCTTTGGAACGTAATCTCTTTGTGTGTAAGAGAGAGATGAGAAAAATGACTATCTCCCACTATTTGAAACAAGAGCATCAAGAGCAAGGTTTTTTGTTCATTTTTCTTAATGAGATTTCATTTTCTGCTTCTTTTTTCTTTGTATGTTTATGCCATAGTTATCAGACCTGATCAACGATTGACTCGAATCAACCCGGAAAAATAAATAAAAAATTATATTTGAAGTTTTAATATTTTATATGAAAAAATTAAGAAACAATCTATGTGAATATATGCTATACATATTATAAATAATGAAATTTAAAAAATTATTTCAAAAGGTTTTGTATTCCATATTGAAAAGATACTATGTTAGTATGTTATTTTTTAAAGTTGAAATATTTAAACCAAAAAGGTTTTTTTACTCCACATTAAAAAAAACATAACTTTTTTCTTGTGAATATAAAGTATATATATTATATGGCTTCAAATCCAAACTAAAAAAAAAAAAACATTCTTCTAATATTTAAATAGTGACCTTTGAAAAAAAGTTAATAACCAACTAAAAATATATAAAAGGGATTTTTGGTTAGGAGAAAAAACACATTTGAAAAAAAAAACTAGGTTTCAACCAGGTTTTGGCAGGTCGTTCGGGTCAACCTTATCGGGTCGAGCAAGTACCAGGCCGATCTGTCGGGCCGGTCTAATTTTAATAACTATGATTTATACCGTTGTCTTGGATCTATAGGCTAAAACTAGTGATTTTGTGATCTATGCTTTCTCCCTTTTAGGCTTGCTGGAGATTGTGCAGATGGAAAAGTAAAAAAAATAAAAATAATGGTTTCAATTATTTCATGTGAACTTGCTGGAGATTGAAAAGAAAAAGGAGGAAGAAGAAGTTATCCATGGTGTCTATGGTTTTTGATTAGTTGAATGGAAAAGTTATAATATTAATATTGCAAGGCTTTTTAATATTAAATAAAATATACTACCAGAAAATCGATAAATATAAACGGAAATGCCGATGGAATATTTTCGTCGGTAAATTTTCGAGGGATTTTACCAACAAAAATATTCCCCCGAGGGAATTACCGTGGGAAAAAAATTAAAACAAAGTAAAAAAAATAATGACGTGTCATTTTTACCAACGGAATTACTGACGGAATTTATTCCGTCGGTAAAATCCGTCGGTAAATTCATTGGTAAACTGTGAACACTATTCATCATGTCAATTACAAAGGGAATCACCAACAGAATTTTCCGTCAGTATTTTCCAGAGAGCTCCAGAATTATTCACTTTTCAATTGCACTGTTAATTGTTATTATTTACGAACAAAATCACCGACAAATTGAAAAGTCGTCGGTGTTATTTGGTGGTTTTTTGAAAAAATTCAATTAATTTAAAATTTTCATTTAAATATTACAGACAGAATCACCGACGGATTGAAAAATTATCGGTAATTGTTGGCGGTTTCTGAAACTTTTTACGAAATTGAAAATTTAAATTAAATATTACCAATGGAATTACCGACAGAACAATTAAAAAATATTAATATTCAATTATCGATTGCTAACGCGCTCCAATAAAAAGCCTGAATCCCCTTCATAAGAGACAGACTCATTTCTTCTACTTCTTCTTCTTCTTCTTCTTCTTCTACACTATATGTAAAAAACATCAATATCTATTTCTTTCTCTTCTTTTCTCTCCTCATCTCCTTTTCTTTTCCTCCATGCTCGGGTATATCTTCTTCTTCTTTCTTTTTTTATCCTCTTAGTTTTTTTTAATTAATATGCTTTATGATTTTTTCTCTCTCTCCTTAGCATCACTTGCAACTATATTAAGGTAAGATTTTTCTTTTTTCTTCTTTTTTATAATTTTTTTCACTATATTTTTTTATAATTTTATTTTTAATTTTTTTTGTTCTTAATAATTGTATAAATATTGTTGTGAGATTTTTTTTTTCATATGAGATCAATTTTTAGTTGATTTATTTCTAGAATTTTTAAATTTTTAGCAATTGCAACTTTATTTTTTCATATGAATTTTTTTAGTTACATTTATTTTTTCGTTTTATTTATTTGTTACAAATTTGTTTGAGTTGATTTTCTTATTCTTTTTTCCAAGCGTTGTGAGTATATATTATAGAGTGTTGATTTATGTTAATTTAATTATTTTATAATTTTATAAAATGAATTTTTTTAAATGTTTTTAAATAATTACCAACGGAATTACCGACGGAAATTCCATCGGTAAATCTGTTGGTAATAAAAAAATATTATTCCCGATGCGTCTTTTTCGTTAGTAAATCTGTCGGTAATAATATTTTTTTTATTACCAATGAATTTATCAACGGACAAAAAATTACTGATGAAAGATACTCCGACAGAGCATTTTCATCGGTGATTTCTTTAGTAAATTAATTACCGACGAAATATGTTTCTTATGCTGATGAAAAAATTCCGTCAGTAAAACTGTTAAATGTTGCAGTGATATGATAACACTTTTATAAATAATTCAAAATTTTTTGTTGAATAAGCAAAAAATATAATCTTGAAATAATTTAATATTTTTTGTTGATTTTTTTATATGCAAATATAATCCTGTAAATAATCCAACATTTTTTGTTAATTTTTTTTTATATGTGCCAGCTTGAAATTATATTTGCTCCTATACTTGGCAACAGAGGGAATAAAAAACATATGATTATTATCAATATGCTCCAATACTTGGTAACAGAGGGAATAGTAAAACTGAAGCAAGCAATAACAACAACCAAGAAGGTTTATCATCTTAATTAATCCTCATTACAAAGGATCAATCATACGATTAACTGATACTATTAATCATCTCCCATTTTGATTGAAGGGTCTTGATAAGATCATCCAGAGCTTTAACAGAAGATCCTTTGTCTTCTCCTTCATCTCTCACTGATGCCCTTAACTGTTCTTTAATCACCATTGCCTTG